>Ga0210032_1000338_pt1 | contig 37499 bp, 36 predicted proteins | sample CryGeyCG2114_250_2_FD_185458 | JGI IMG/M metagenome (GOLD analysis project Ga0210032, IMG submission 185458) | Groundwater microbial communities from aquifer - Crystal Geyser CG13_big_fil_rev_8/21/14_2.50 (SPAdes) (version 2) | ecosystem: Environmental > Aquatic > Deep subsurface > Groundwater ... | reverse complement strand
TAGAGAGCGTTTGTCTGAGGCGTTGGTCAAAATGGCCGAAAGTGAAGATCCCGCATTGCCTGATTTTAAAAGAACTAAAATGGCTCAAAAACCTTATCGAGCACCAGCTATTTTAGTCGCTATTAGTCGTAATATAGAAAATCCAAAAGTGCCGGTATTAGAACAACAAATGGCAACGGCTGCTGCGGTACAAAACCTATTGTTGGCCGCATTCTCAATGGGGTTGGGAGCCTATTGGAGAACGGGGAGTGCCTGTAACAGCCAGATTGTAAAATCTGCTTTAGCAGTGCAAAGCGCAGAAACTATTGTGGGTTTTATTTATTTAGGCGCAGCCAAACAGCAGGCACTATTACCTAAATCCACCGATGATTGGAGCAATTATTTGCAAATCGGTTTAACCGAAAAATAAAAATGCGCAACCTGCTACTTTTAAAATGGTGTATTTTTAAGTAGCAGGGGGCTAATTTTTTTTAGAAACCTCTCCAAATCTTAGTGGGCGCTGTTTCCTCAACTTTTTCGTCTCTTTTTTTACCCAAATCTTGATATTTTTTTTGTTCTAATTTGACACTTTTTGACGAAGCATTGGGCAAATTATCTAAGTCTTGAAGAAACTTACCCGCAGTGCTGACGTATATGCCTTTTAATGTTTTTTCATGCATGTTTAGGTTCCTAACTGAACGAATTTAAATAAATATTTTTTTCTATTTAATAGTAGTATAGATTAAAAATCTGCATTGCGCCTAGAACGAGGATAAGCAATTACATCTCTCACGTTATTCACGCCAGTGAAATATGAAACGGCACGTTCAAAACCCAGTCCATAACCAGAATGAGGCACAGTGCCATAACGGCGTAGATCGCGATACCAGTTATAGTCATTGGGGTTTAAATGCATTTCGATCATTCGTCGATCTAAAACATCTAAACGCTCCTCTCTTTGGCTACCACCGATAATTTCACCAATACCGGGTGCAAGCACATCCATACAAGCGACAGTTTTATCATCATCATTTAATCGCATGTAGAAAGCTTTAATATCCTTGGGATAGTTTTGTAAAATCACTGGGCGACCCACATGAGTTTCTGCGAGATAGCGCTCGTGTTCAGATTGTAAGTCTGTCCCCCATTCCACAGGGTATTCAAATTTTTGACCACAATTTTGTAAAATTTTAATGGCATCGGTGTAATCCATGCGTTCGAACTTAGCGTTTACAATCAGTTCCAATCTATTTAAACAATCCTTATCTACGCGCTGTTGGAAGAAAGCCATATCATCTTCTCTTTCATCCAAAACTGCTTTGGCCATGTACTTAAACATATCTTCAGCGAGTTGAGCTGTTTGAGCCAAATCGGCAAAAGCCACCTCAGGCTCTACCATCCAAAACTCAGCCAAATGGCGACTGGTGTTGGAGTTCTCTGCTCGGAAGGTCGGGCCAAAGGTATACACCTTAGACATGGCCAAACAATAAGCTTCGACGTTTAATTGTCCACTCACGGTTAAAAAAGTTTCTTTACCGAAAAAATCTTCTGAAAAATCCACATTGCCCTGAGCCGTTCTGGGTAAATTATTGAGATCGAGGGTACTGACCCTAAACATTTCACCCGCACCTTCTGCATCACTGGCGGTGATAATCGGGGTACTGATCCAGCAATATCCATTTTCATGGAAGAAACGGTGAATCGCTTGAGAAAGACAGTTACGAACACGAGTGACTGCACCAATAATATTTGTGCGCGGACGCAAATGGGCCACCTCACGCAAAAACTCCATGCTGTGTGGTTTTGGCTGAATAGGGTAGGTATCAGGATCTTCCACCCAACCTAAAACAAGCAGTTGGTCACATTGCACTTCAAACTTCTGACCTTTGCCTTGAGACTCCACTAATATTCCTTCAATCTCAATAGAACAACCACTGGTTAACTGTTTGACTTCGTTTTCGTAATTTTCCACAGTATTGGGAACAACGATTTGAATAGGATCAAAACAAGAACCATCATGAAGTGCCACGAAGGAAAATCCTGCCTTAGAATCACGGCGAGTCCGAACCCAACCCTTTAATGTGATCTGAGAACCCGCAGCGACACGCCCCGCTAGGGCTTCTGTGACAGATAAAATGCTCATGCTCTGTTATCTCCAATAGGCTAAATTTTTATATAATTCTGAATAATTTTGTCAGTTCCCAAGAATTTTTGCCTACTTCTGCAAAGAATTAGACTGTTTTAGTGCTTTTTCTTTAAGGATACGCTGATTAATCTTAATTTTTTCTTCATCAGTTAAACAGTGCCATTGAATCACCTCATCAAAGGTGCGTAAACAACCCTTACAAACGTCATCCCCAGCAGCAGTGCTGCAAGTACCAATACAAGGGGATTGACTGGGGTTCTCAGGAAGTGAACTCATGGCAACGGTTTGATGTAAATTTTGTGTATTTTACCTAAATAATGGATGTTGAGCCAGAGATATACCTTTGATTGTTGAAATGGGCGGCTTTGTGGTTCTTTTGCATGGGATTCTCAAGGATTTAATCAAGTTTTGATAGCTAGCTTGTTATGAAAAAGTTAGTGGCAATTGAAGTGAAAAGCTTCCGCCTTTGGGCGGGTTTATTTTCTTTAACACTAAAGAGAACAGAGCCAAAAGTAAACGCTCCCGACAATATTGGCCTTCGGCTTCCCTTGAAGATTTTGGGTTCTTTAAGGTGCGTTGAAAGTTGCTCCTGCTCCGTTCAACTTAAGTTAAGGTTCTGTTAATTTGGCTCTAAATCCAGGATTTCACGGGAAATATTGTAGGGGGGACAAGATCTTGCAAGGATAAACAGGTCAGTCACAGTCAAAAAGAAATATATTTTACAGTTCAAAAACAAGATTGAAGTGAATGACCATTTGTTTTTCTTTTTCTTTACAAAAAAATCTAAGACAACATCTGAATAGCATCGGCCACCTGTTCTTGGAATTCTTCACCCACATTTTCATCTAAATCTGTCGAGATCCCTAGTTTTTCAAAGGCTGGAATGGTTGACCAATCGAGTCTTGCTAAGGGGTGATCTTTTCCTATATAGGTTTGTAGGTTGCTGACGGTGACTAGATCGCCATAATCTGGTTGGCCACCGGAGTTTCTGGTGAAATCTAAATAGGCTTCTGGCACGATAGCTAATTCTTCTGGGAAATCCCAAGCTCTGAGAATAATTCCGCCGATTTTTGGATGTAACCTGCTGATTAGGCGATCTAAAACATCTTCATCTTCGAGTAGTTCTGGGGTTTCTTCAGCTAAGGCTAAAATAGGTAACAGGCCAATTTCGTGGGTTAAGCCTGCTAATGTGGCTTGATCGGGTTTTAAGCTGCCGTAATGAGCGGCAAATACGTGGCAAATTGAGCCAACTTCAATGCTGTGCTCCCAAGAGCGACGCAATTTTTTGTCGATGACTTCACTGGTGGCTTGAAACATTTGTTCCATGGCAAGGCCTGTAGCTAGGTTTCTAACAAAAGTAATACCTAAGCGGGTAATGGCCATTTTCAGGTTGTCCACGACAATTCTGCCTCTTAATAAAGGAGAATTTGAAACTTTGACTAATCTTGCAGCCATGGCTGCATCGCTGGAAATGACATCAGCCAATGCTCCAGCTGATACCATAGGGTTGTTTACTGCATCCCTTATTCTCAAAGCAACTTCAGGTAGGGTGGGTAAAGTGAGCCTATCATTTTTTACAGCATCCAACATTTCGTGAAAAAAGTCGTCTTCTAAACTCATTACAAATTCTCCGTGGCTTATTTTCTAAATGAATAATTGGTGAATGATTATTATGTTCATACTTTAGATTATAGACGTTATTTTTGCGTTCGGTAGAAATTGATGGTTTTGTTTAAAAGAATCTTTTAAACAAACAAGTGCAATGTTTTGGCCTGCCGAGTTTGTGCTGCTGTAAATCATTCGTCCAATAGAATGGCTATGGCCTTCAGTTTCAATATTAATGGTTTCTGCTGGCATAAAAGGTAGTAATGGAGCATGTGTAATAGCCACGGCATGTTGTTTTAGCGTGCCACGGTACTCCATTCTGGCAATGATTTCTTGTCCTGTATAACAACCCTTACTAAAGCTGATGCCCCCCACTTGGTTTAAACCCACATCATGAGGCACAAATTGTTCTTTAGCCTCTAGCAACACAGTGGGAATTTTATCTTCTATATCTAGATAACGCCAATCTGTTGTTGAAGCGAGTAGACGATTATTTTGGTTCTGTTCCCACAAGTTGTTTAAATTTTTTGAAGGCGTCACTATTAAGAATCGTTCTGAAGGAAGGCGGATACAGATAGTGTCTTCTCTCACAATGGCCTGATTAACGGCTGTAGAGGTGGTGTCAAATCCTTCTGGTGCTTGCTTTGATAGTCCCAAACAACACCACGAAATGGGTTGGTTGTCAGAGGTCGACGGGATAATTTTCGCTTTGAAAAAGGGGATGTATTTAGATAAATGTTGTATTAAATGAGTTTCTATTTCCTTTTCTATAATCAATGCATAAGCCTGTTCTGCTATTTTTATGATGCGGAAAATGGCGATTATACGGCCTTTGGGGGTACAACAGCAACCTAAGCTGGAAACAGTTTGGCTAATTTGTTTAACATCACAGCTTAATTGACCTTGTAGGAATTTTTCAGCATCTTCCCCCATGATTTGGAGAACAGATAAATGGGGGAGTGCGAAAAGTCCCGCTGTTTGATGTAAGTCACCTTCGACAGATTGAAAAACTAATGTCTCATTGATCCAGGTGGCTTGATGGTTGTGGCTGATATCAGCCCAAACTGAGATTGTCATTTGTATAATATCTATTGGCAAAGTAGAATAAGTATACATTTTAACAGAGATCTGGATAAGACCAATGGTTACTGATCAATCTGAGCAACAAAAATTACTGGATCCCGCAAGAGTTCGCTATCAATGTCGTCGTGGCATGTTAGAACTTGATGTGTTTTTAGGGCCTTTTTGTGCTGCGAAATATCATTCAATGGATCTGGCTCAGAAGCAACATTTTGTGATTTTTTTGGAAGAGTCTGATCCCGATATATTTGCCTGGCTGATGAAATATACGGTGGCACCAGATAAATTTCAAGATTTAGCCAACGAGATTAGGTTGTTTGCACAGGGATAGCTATGGATGTTTGGGTGTTAAAACCTGATAAGTTGTTATCTATTTGGCCATTTAGCTGGTTATTGGTTTTGTTTTTGTTGACCACGCATGAGCGACAAAACTTAGCCATTCTGTTTATTTTAAATATTTTTTGTGTATTTTGGGCTTTTGGATTTCTTCGACAGCATTGTTTTCGTCATCCTAAATTTGCGATTCAAGGCATTCGCTATTTAAACCATCATTTTGAAATTCTCTATCAAGCCGAATGGAAGCCCGCTCAAATGCCTCAACAATATTATCTATCTAATGTTCTGATGGTTTTGAATTGGCGTTTAATGGATAATCCGAAGATTCAACTTCCTTGTGTGTTGCGTTTGGGTGGGACTTTAGAACGAGATCAATTTTCCAGCCTAAAAGCCAAACTTTTAGAGCTGGAAAACTAATCGTTTTATTCGCAGATAAGGTTGGTTGGTGTGGTTAGTGCGTGAGATTTTTCCTGCGTGGGAGTGAGCACTGTGTCAACACCAAACTCACCTAAAAGATTAGGGTAGTCTAAGCTAAAGTGCAGGCCTCTACTTTCTTTGCGTCTCATGGCACATTCCACCATTAACTCTGCCACAACCACCAGATTTCTTAACTCTAGTAAGTCATTGGTTATATGGAAATTACTATAATATTCAGTGATTTCTTGTTTCAGCAGCTGGATTCTGCGACGAGCTCGCTGTAATCTTTTATCTGTTCGTACAATACCCACATAGTCCCACATTAACCTTCTTAGCTCTTGCCAATTATGTGTGACCACCACTTCTTCGTCGGAGTCTTTAACCCGGCTTGAATCCCATACACTGGCTTGAAGAGGTTCTGCTACTTTATCCCAGAGACTTCTGATGTGATTGGAGGCTGATTCTGCATAGACCAAACATTCTAACAATGAGTTACTGGCCATACGGTTGGCACCGTGTAATCCCGTGGAGGACACTTCTCCAATGGCATAAAGTTGATTGAGATTGGTTTCTGCATTTAGCGTTACTTTGATACCACCACAGGTGTAATGAGCGGCTGGAACAACAGGAATAGCTTGTTTGGTAATATCTATGCCTAATTCCAGGCATTTCGCATAAATGGTAGGGAAGTGATTCATGATAAATTCTGGTTCTTTATGGCTGATATCTAAAAATACGCTTTGAATACCTAAGCGTTTCATTTCATGATCGATGGCTCGAGCAACAATATCTCTAGGTGCGAGTTCACCTCTGGGATCAAATCGATCCATAAAGCGAGTTCCATCCGGTAATAATAATTTACCACCTTCACCACGTACTGCTTCTGAGATCAAATAAGATTTTGCATCAGGATGAAATAAGCAGGTTGGGTGAAATTGGTTAAATTCAAGATTGGCAACACTGCAACCAGCGCGCCAAGCGATAGCTATGCCATCACCTGAGGCTATATCTGGATTGCTGGTGTATTGATAAACTTTACTGGCGCCACCTGTTGCTAGAACCACAAATCTAGCGCGGAAAACCTCGACTTTTTCTGTTGCCAAATTGAGTACATAAGCTCCAAAACAATGACGATGACATTGGGTTGAGCCTATGGCATGTTTGTCGCTGGTCAGTAGATCAACGGCGGTATGATGTTCAAAAATCTGTACGTTTTCACAAGCTCTAATCGCAGAAACTAAAGTGGTTTCAACTTCTTTTCCTGTTGCATCGGCGGCATGAATAATGCGTCTTCGACTATGGCCGCCTTCCTGAGTAAGGTGATAGTCCTCTTTATTGATTTCAGAACGGCTGAAATTAACGCCTTTGTCAATTAACCAGTCTATACAACGTTTGCTGTGGGTGACTGTAAATTCAACAGCCTCTTTGTTGCAGAGCCCTGCACCAGCGATTAAAGTGTCTTCAACATGGGAATCAATACAATCCTCATCATCCAGAACTGCGGCAATCCCGCCTTGAGCATAAAAGGTTGAACCTTCTTGTAAAGGGCCTTTACTTAAGATGGCAATGCTTCCATCAATATCTGCTAGTCTTAATGCAGTACTGAGGCCTGCAGCGCCAGAACCAATAATTAATACATCGAATTGATATTCATTTGTCATGTTTGTTGATCTTTAGGGTGGTGCTTTCTTAAATTTGATGAACAACAAAATTTAAGGAAAGGGCGGTGTGAAAGCATAGGTAGTTAATTGTAACCTAGGATCCTGTCCGAGAATAGTCCGAGAATAGACTAATCTACTGTGGCCAAGCCTGATTGCCCTCGCTACGATCGCTATTCTCGGACAGGCTCCCAGTTGTCATTAGTTGTCATGAACTACCAGGTAACTCTTTCAGAGGCTTTTGGCTCTGGTGGCTTTTTTGTTAAATTATGCTAAACCAATGAACTTTTTGAGATTGGTTTTGTCAATATCAGCCATTGTTCTTTTTTTAAAAAAACGCAACTCGATATAAGAACACCGGTAAGATTTTAAAAATGAGTATTCATAGACTATCGACATTGATGCTAAACTAGGAGCCTGTCCGAGAATAGACTAATCTACTGCGGCCAATCAGGCTTGCCCTCGCTACGATCGCTATTCTTGGACAGGCTCCTAGGAGCCTGCCCAAGAATAGACTGATCTACTGCGGCCAAGCCAGTTTGGCCAGATTTTCCGATGAATTTCGTTAAATAGAGCGACTATTCGCCTCAATCCATCGAAAAATCTGACTCAAACAGGCTTGCCCTCGCTACGATCGCTATTCTTGGACAGGCTCCTAGTACTCTTGCAGATAGTAATTGAAATTAGTAGATATTATTTAACAAACAATACTCAGCATTCTATTGGATTAAGGTAGATTAGACCCCATAGATGAGTTTTACCTTTATACTTGTTATACCTCAAAAAATACGGGTGTATATCATGAATTTAAGATAGTCAATCCAAGATAGGATGAAAAGTATATGACCAACACCAGTATCGATCATGAACTGGTAGTTCGAATACAAAAAGGCGATAAAAAAGCATTTGATATTTTGGTGCGCAAGTATCAGCATAAAATTGTAAATGCCATCAGCCGGTTTGTAAAAGATCATTCAGAAGTGATGGATGTGGCGCAAGACGCTTTTATTAAGGCTTATAAAGCCCTGCCTGAGTTTAGAGGAGAAAGTGCCTTTTATACTTGGTTGTATCGGATAGCCATAAATACCGCAAAAAACTATCTGACAGCAAAGAAAAGGCGACCACCAGACACGGATATCGATTCTTCTGAGGCTGAAAACTACAGTTTAGGGGATTCATTGAGAGATAATTCTAATCCTGAGCGCTTGCTAATTAGAGAGCAACTCAAAACTCTTGTGGATAAAACGATTAACTCTTTACCAGAAGAATTAAGAGCGGCAATTTGCCTTCGTGAGTTAGAAGGGATGAGTTATGAGGAAATTTCTCATGTGATGGATTGTCCTGTAGGCACCGTTCGTTCTAGGATATTTAGAGCCAGATCGGCTATTGACGAAGCGATTCAGCCCTTATTACACTAAACTAAGTAAAATAATTGAAAAAATTAGGAACTTTCAGCTTTTATGTGAGTCGATAGGTGTAGGTAAAAACAAAGGTGATAAAACAATGAGTTCTAAAATAACGCAACAGATTTCAGAGTTGATGGATTCAGAGCTGACTCAATCCGAGCTTTCCAAAGCTGAATACCATCAGTTATTGAAAAATCTGTGTGATTCTTCTGAGAATCGTGCACAGTGGGAGCGTTTTCACCTTATTCAAGATCTGATGGTTGAATCTGATGGCCATTTAGCTGATTTTGATTTTGCCGAAAAAATTGCACTTCAAATTGAAAAAGAACCCCATACTTTGGCTCCAACCTCTTGGTATCAATCCGCTTTTGTGGATACAGATCCCAGCCAAAAAAGAAATTCCTGGATCAAAAAAGTGTTTGGTTTTAGTGTCGCAGCTTCGGTAGCAGCATTAGTGGTGACTGGGGTTTATCAAAATGATACTAATCAACTTATTCAATCATCACCTACAGAGTTTAGTGCGCAATTTGCACCCACAATTTTGGATGTGGTTCCTGCAAGTGTTCGTATTCAGACCTCTCATGCCCCCAATCTAGTTCAGCAACAACGGCTGCAACAGTTGTTCTTACAGCATAGCCGTAGTGCCTCAGAAGCAGGATTTAGAGGCATGTATCCTTATGCTAATCTGATTAGCTATGGACCTGTTCCCTATGAGCCTGTTGAATCTGTTGTAAATGAGATAGATACTATAACTACATTGGATAATTCACCTAAGCGCTAAGGTTCATGTCAAAACTTACCATTACCAGCCTTGTTATTCATCTTAGTCTCTTATGTGCGGCTGAACCGGTAGTTTTATGGGCGGCAGAACCTGAACACAACCAAACTTCTACCGCTTCGGAGAAAACCTCAAAATCTATTCAATTAAATCCAGGTAGTATGCTGTCTCGTATGGGTAATGCCATGCTTGATAGTAACTATCGTTTATCTTTGGTTTATTTACACGATGGCAGAGTGGATTCATTACGCTGGAATCATCTGTATGAAGAGGGTAATCGTTTCGATAAATTGGAGAATCTTCAAGGGGTTCGTCGTGAAGTAATTAGTCATAATTCCGATACCTATCTGATTATGGACAATGATCTGATTCATTTATCCTCCAATGACGACTCTCCAGTTGTTCGTTGGCAACGACAGCTTAGTTTGTTAGCTAAAAATCAAAAACAATATAAAATATTACTTTCAGGACCCTCCAGAATAGCGGGTCGTCGCAGTTATCAATTGCTATTTGTGCCGAATGATGGAGAAAGATTGGGCTCTCGAATTTGGGTTGATTTTCTTTCTGGACTTCCTCTTAGTGTGGATACCATTGATAATAATGGGCGCGTTGTAGAACAAATGATGACTGTGGAATTGCATTTGGAAGGTGACATGAGCGCCGCCGATTTTGATATTCCTAAGAATATGAATTTAAGAGAAAATGTTTTTGAATTTAATTCACAGCTCCCTGTTCAGGCCTCTTTAGATAAGTCTCAAATCAATGTAAATAAAAGTAGCTGGACAGTAGGCTGGTTGCCTGTAGGGTTTGAATTAACAGAAAGCATGAAAACCAATCGAGACGCATCAAAATACAGCCACTTGATTTTTAATGATGGCATGACCACTTTATCTGTATTTGTGGAAAAAATGACAAATTCTGAACCGATGGAACCTCGCACCGAATATCGTGGTGGAACATTGATTTATGATATTGCATGGCAAGATAAACGGGTCACTGTGGTGGGGAGCATTACTACGCCTGTTGCCGATAAAATCGCTCGTTCAGTAATTCCTGCGACCGATATTGCGACTGCCCAAGAGTAAATTTTATGATCGAACAACAAGTGACCGTTATTGAGATTGTTGCCAATAAAGCTATGTGTAGATCCATCTCCCGTCAAGGATGTGCTCGATGTGAGGCCGGTGAAGGATGCGGAGGAGGGGTTTTTAATCAATTATTTGGTGGTAAAATATTCCAGTTGTCTGTTGATAATGAGCTAAATGCACAAGCAGGCGATCAGGTTATCTTAGGTTTACCAGAGTCTGCACTCACTATAGGTTCACTGTTTTTATACTTAGTGCCTCTACTGGGCTTACTGTTCGGTGCCGTTATTTCTGATTCACTGCTTCCCACATCTAACGAACTTTGGATTATTGCCTTTTCAGTTTTCGGTTTAGGCTTGGGGATACTTTTTGTGCAAAGTCAGTTACGAAAAAAATTCTTTTTACAATTATTTAAACCTACCATGCTTAGAACTTTACCTACAGTAGAGCAATTTAAGCCAGAAAATTAATGTGTCTGACATCCATTTTTTATTGAGGAACTAAACATGCTTCAAAAAAATAAAATAATTTTTATTTTATTGTCTTTTTTAATCGTCTCTCTGGGCAGAGTTTATGCCTCAGAACTTCCCGACTTCAAAGATCTTTCTAAGAGATTACGGTCGAGTGTTGTCAGTATTACCGTTGAGAGAAAATTAGATAAAAATAGCCAAAATGCGCAGATCTTAGAACATTTGTTTCGACGCGGGGCTCCAGGCAACGATGATGAATATCAAGCGCCAGCCGTTGCACAAGGCTCAGGTTTTGTAATTTCATCAGATGGCTATATTTTAACAAATCGTCATGTGGTTGATGAAGCCAAAAAAGTTACTGTTTTCATGGCAGATAGGCGTGAGTATGTTGCAAAAATTATTGGAACTGATGAAGGCACTGATGTTGCTGTATTAAAAATTGATGCGGATAATTTAACTGCGGTTAAAACTGGGAACTCTTCAGATTTAGAACCTGGAGAGTGGGTGCTGGGTATTGGTGCCCCATTTGGCTTTGATCATACTGTTACAGCAGGCATTGTGAGTGCTAAAAGAAGAACATTACCTGGTGAACTATATGTGCCTTTTATTCAAACGGACGTGGCGATTAATCCAGGCAACTCTGGAGGGCCATTGGTGGATATGAAAGGGCAAGTGGTTGGTATTAACTCGCAAATATTTAGTCGAAGCGGTGGATTTATGGGGATATCCTTTTCAATTCCCATTGAGCTGGCCACGGGCGTAGCTGACCAACTTAAGAAAAATGGTCAAGTGCGAAGAGGATATTTAGGCGTCTCTTATCAAGATGTAGATTATAAAATGGCGAAAAGTTTTGGTATGAGGGAAGTGAATGGTGCTCTATTAACTCAAATTAGCAAGGATTCTCCTGCAGAAAAAGGTGGACTCAAAGAACAGGACGTTATTCTTAAAGTGAATGGAAACACTATTGAAAGGGCTGCAGATCTACCTTTCTTGATTGGCCAGACACTTCCTGATGAGAAGGTTAATCTTTTGATTTGGAGAGATGGTAAGAGTAAAAGTATGAGTGTAAAAGTAGGTGAACGACCTAATTCACCAGAAGAATCTGAGGGAGGTGATGCGGATTCCTCGAGTAACGCACTAGGTTTGCAGTTACAAGATTTAACGGAAGAACAGCAAAAAGCTGTAGGAGATAAGGGCGTATTAGTTATTTCATTAGAGAATGGCCCAGCTGCTGAAGCTGGTATTCGTCGCGGTGATGTGATTTTATCGGTTGATCGTGAAGAAACAGGATCGGTTAAAGAATTTGAAAAAATTATTGCTTCCCTAAAGCCGGGATCGGATGTGCCGGTGATGGTACAGCGAGCTAGAGTGGGACGACGTATATTTTTGATTAGCATTCCTGAGTAATTTCTCTTGTTGGTACCTCTCATTATTCAAAAATTTTAGGATGATGAGAGGTTTTTGCCTTAGATCTGTGGCAGTCTCTTTCGGGTATACTTGCATTTAACATCCAATTTACTCAATATTTTGGGGTATCTTATCCAAATATCAGTTAAAATAACCCTTTTAACGGATAGCTCAGAATTTTTCAAATAAGTTATTTTATAAATGCTTGTCAATTTATCGTTATCCTAAGAAACCCAAGAATTATTACGAGCCATACTCTTAAATGCCATACAAAAAAAACATACGAAACTTTTCTATTATTGCCCATATTGATCATGGTAAGTCGACACTCTCAGATCGTTTGATTCAAACTTGTGGGGGATTAACTGCCAGAGAAATGCAATCTCAAGTCCTTGATTCTATGGATATTGAACGTGAAAGAGGGATCACTATCAAGGCGCAGAGTGTTACCCTAAAGTATAAGGCCAAAGATGGTGAAATTTATGTGCTCAATTTTATTGATACACCAGGCCATGTCGATTTTTCTTACGAAGTCTCTCGATCATTATCTGCTTGTGAAGGGGCTTTGCTGGTGGTTGACGCAGCACAGGGCGTTGAAGCTCAAACCGTGGCTAACTGTTATACCGCAATTGAACAAAACTTAGTGGTTGTGCCCGTTTTGAATAAAATAGATTTACCTCAAGCCGATCCGGATAGGGTAGCGGAAGAAATTGAGGAGGTCATTGGTATTGAAGCCATTGATGCAGTTCAGTGCAGTGCTAAAAGTGGTATTGGCATTGATGAACTCTTAGAGCGCATTGTTCGAGACATTCCGCCCCCAGAAGGTGATTCTAATGCCAAGTTACAAGCCTTGATTATTGATTCTTGGTTTGATAACTATTTAGGTGTGGTTTCTTTGGTGCGTATTAAACAAGGTTGCATCAAAGTTGGCGATAAAGTCAAAACCATGTCTATTGGCGAGGTGCATGGTGTAGATAAAGTCGGTGTTTTTACGCCAAAAGCAGAAGATCGTAAAGAATTAAGAGCGGGCGATGTGGGTTATATTGTCTCTGGCATTAAAGAAATTTTGGGTGCCCCTGTAGGTGATACTATCACTCATGTTAAAGGGGGTGCTGAAAAACCCTTGCCTGGATTTAAAAAAGTGACCCCTCAAGTGTATGCGGGGATGTTCCCAATTGCATCAGAGGATTATGAAAGCTTTAAAGATGCTCTAAGTAAACTCAGTTTAAACGATGCTTCATTATTTTATGAGCCAGAATCTTCCACTGCACTTGGATTTGGATTCCGTTGTGGTTTCTTGGGCATGTTACATATGGAGATTGTACAGGAACGATTAGAAAGGGAATATGATTTAGAGCTTATTACTTCAGCCCCCACGGTAGTCTATGAAGTTTTAACTACAAAAGGTGATATTCTGCTGGTTGATAACCCTTCAAAATTTCCTGAACCTAATTATATCGAAGAAGTGAGAGAACCTATTGTTGAGGCCAATATTTTAGTTCCTCAAGAATACCTGGGATCTGTGTTGACACTTTGTTCGCAAAAACGTGGTGTCCAAGTTAAATTAGATTATCTTGGAAAGCAGGTTTCTTTAACCTACCATTTGCCTATGAATGAGGTTGTTTTAGACTTTTTTGATAGATTAAAATCAACCAGCCGAGGATATGCCTCATTAGATTATCATTTTAAGAAATTCCAACCTGCTGACGTCATAAAAATGGATTTACTGATCAATGGTGATAAAGTCGATGCATTAGCTTCTATTGTTCATCGAGAGTTTTCTCAAAATAGAGGGAAGGATATCGTTGATAAAATGCGAGAATTGATACCAAGACAAATGTTTGATGTAGCGATTCAGGCTGCGATTGGTAATCAAATTATTGCACGACAAACTGTAAAAGCATTACGCAAAAATGTGATTGCAAAATGTTATGGAGGAGATGTCTCACGTAAGAAAAAGCTTTTGCAAAAGCAAAAAGCAGGTAAAAAACGCATGAAACAAATCGGGCGAGTCGAAGTGCCTCAAGAAGCCTTCCTTGCTGTACTAAATGTAGGAAAAGATTAATGAATATCTCTTTATTATTAAATGGATTAACGCTGATCACAGGATTAGTTTGGATAATGGATTTGTTGGTACTGAATCCACAGCGCCGTAAAGGTATGCTAGTAGCCATTAACCAGAAAAAAAATAGCAAAACAACGAATGAAATAAAAATTTCAAATCAAAGTGAACCGATTTATGTGGAGTATTCCAAAGCACTTTTTCCTTTATTATTGATTATTTTTCTTTTTAGAAATTTCACCGATTCTGTGGATTATGGTTTGGTCTTAGTTATAGCAACGGCGGTGAGTGGGGTGATTTGGTTAATAGATAAAATTGCTTTTGAATCAAAAAGAAAACAATCTATTTCTCAAATACAAAATAAAAATCTCCAGTTGGCTGAAGAAGAGCAAGCTATTTTATATCAAGATCCATTATTAGTAGAGTATGCCAAATCGTTTTTTCCAGTGATTTTAATTATTTTGATATTGCGTTCATTTTTTTTCGAGCCCTTTAAGATCCCTTCGGGTTCAATGAAACCCACTTTGGAAATTGGTGACTTTGTATTAGTGAATAAGTTCTCCTATGGTGTTAAATTACCAGTTAACCATCAAAAAATAATGTCTTATGGTGAACCGCAAAGAGGGGACGTCTTTGTCTTTCGCTATCCTGGTGATCCTAAAATTGATTATATTAAACGCGTGATTGGCTTACCCGGTGATACAATTGTTTACAAAGATAAGGATATCTATATCAAGCCAGCATGTTTGGCCATTAAAAATGATCAAGCATGTCCTGCATTAGAGAAAATACCCGCTAAACTACTTGAAAGAGATGGTTACAAAGATCTAAATGGATCTAAACTAGATTTATATGAAGAAGATTTATTAGGTGTATCTCATCAAATTTTGCATGATCCAACTATTGACGAATATACGCTTGTGAGTAATTTCAAACAAAAATGCATGAATGGTTACAATGAATGGACTATTCCGCAAAACCATTATTTTGCGATGGGAGATAATAGGGAACATAGTGCTGATAGTCGCTTTTGGTGTTTTGTCCCTGAAGAAAATTTGGTGGGGCGAGCTGTTGCAATTTGGATGCATTTTAATTGGGATGAAAAGTATAAACTAGATTTCTCTCGAATAGGTGCTATAAAATAATAAAGAATTTCATTTAATTGACATCAATATCTGGAGAGTAGCATGAAACAGAATTTCAATCAGTTTAACCCAAAAAAACAATCAGGCTTAACTGCATTAGGCTGGCTTTTTTTGCTGATTCTCGTAGCTTTTTTTGCACTCATTGCAATCCGTATGCAAGAAGTTGTAATGACAAATTTATCCATTAAATCTGCAATTAAAACCTTGGCTGAAGATCCAGATGCACGAGATATTTCTACTAAAGAACTTCGCAGTCGATTTCAAAAAAGGTTAGAAGTTGATGATGTGAACATAGTTCAAGACAAAGATTTAATTATCGAAAAACTACGCAATGGTTCTAAAATTTTACGGGTTAACTATGAACACCGTGTATTATTTGCAGCCAATATTTACATCGTTGTAGTTTATGAAGTGACCTCAGAGATTAATTGATGTCAACTCCTGTAATAGAATTGCAAAAAAAAATTGGCTATAGTTTTAACCAATTGGACTTATTGGAGACTGCACTAAGACATCGCAGTTGTGGCGCAAAGAACAATGAGCGCAAAGAATTTTTAGGTGATGCATTATTGGGATTTGTGGTGGCTGATAGCCTCTATCGAAAATTCCCAAAAGCTGCCGAGGGTGAACTCAGCCGTTTAAGGGCAAAATTGGTTAAAGGTGTTTCTCTCGCTGTTATTGCAAAAAAGTTAGGATTAGGGGAGTTCCTTATTTTAGGCCCTGGTGAAATGAAAAGTGGTGGACATCGGAGAGATTCAATTTTAGCAGATGCTTTAGAGTCGATTATCGGTGCAATTTATTTGGATGGTGGAATTGACCATGCTCGAGATTTCATCGATCGCTGGTTCTGTAATCAGTTAGAAAATCTCTCAGTAAGCGATGCAAAAAAAGATCCTAAAACACAATTACAGGAGTTGCTTCAAAGTCGAAAGCTCGCATTGCCTCAATATGAAGTTATTTCAACAGCTGGGGAAATGCATGATCCTAAATTTGAAGTGAAATGTAGTGTGGTTGTTTTTAAAAATGAAAATTTAACCTGCACTGAAACAGCTAAAAGTCGTCGTATCGCAGAACAAAAAGCAGCATCTAATATGCTACAAATTTTACAAACTAAGGGTTTAAAATAGTGCAGCAATTTTGTGGCTTGATCGCCATTGTAGGACGTCCCAATGTGGGAAAATCAACATTATTGAATCACTTAATTGGAGAGAAAATTTCTATCACCTCCAGAAAGCCTCAAACGACTCGTCATCGAATTACGGGGATTTTAACAGAAGACAATTGCCAGTTTGTTTTTATTGATACACCTGGTTTACATAAGCATGAACCCCGTTTAATCAATCGCCATATGAATCGTGCTGCATCCAGTAGTCTATTGGATGTGGATGCCATTGTTTTTGTGGTGGATGCTGGAAAATGGATTGGGGATGATGAATTGGTGTTATCTAAACTTCAAAATACTGATGTGCCTGTTTATCTATTTATTAATAAAGTGGATCAACTTGAAACTAAAGAGGCGCTATTTCCTACATTAGAGGCACATTCAAAACGCTATGCTTTTAAGGAAATTATTCCTGGTGCAGCGCTCAAGGGTATCAATATTCCTGAATTAAAGTATGAATTACAGAAAGTTTTACCACAGATGGACTTCATGTTTCCAGATGATTACATCACCGATAGAAGTGAGCGATTTTTGTGTGCTGAAATAATACGTGAACAACTTATGCGTGCTTTGGGAGCCGAAATTCCTTATTCTAGTTCTGTTGAGATTGAACAATTTAAAATGTTACCTTCTGGCACCATTGAAATATATGCATTGATTTTAGTGGAGCGTTCTGGGCAAAAAAATATTGTGATTGGAGAAAAGGGCCAAGGACTTAAAAGAATTGGCACAGAAGCTCGTTTAAATATGGAAAAACTCTTTGGCAATAAAATTTTACTGAAACTTTGGGTGAAGGTTAAAGAAGGTTGGGCTGATGATGAAAGGGCCCTAAAAAGTTTAGGGTATACAGATTACGATAGTTGAATATATGAACAGTGTTTTAGAAAAAGCTATCGTATTGCATCGGCGACCTTATCGTGAAACGAGTCTGCTTATAGAACTACTGACACAAAATCATGGACGAATTGCTTTGGTTGCTAAGGGGGCGAGAAAATCAAAATCACTTGCAGGCTTATTACAACCTTTTCAAACATTGTTAGTTTCTTGGCTAGGAAAGGGAGAGTTGTTTACTTTAACCCATGCTGAAAGTCTAGATTGGAAAGCCAAATTACAAGGTACACAATTGTATTGTGCGTTGTATTTAAATGAGCTTTTATTGAGATGCCTTCAAAAAAATCACCCACAGCCTGACTTATTTGAACTTTATCTACGAACACTAGATGATTTATCCTGTTGTTCTGAAGCTATGGTTTTAAGAAAATTTGAATGGAATTTTATGGAGATCCTGGGTTATGGTATTGATGTGTTGCACGATTTTCAAGGAGAAGAAATTGATGCTGAAAGTTGTTATTATTATGAACAACACGCAGGATTTGTAAAAACAGAATCTTCTCACCATTTGAGTATTTTGGGTTTAGATCTGTTAAATTTTGAACAGGGAGATTGGGATGTTATTGCTACTCAAAACCTAGCGCGAAAAATTTTACAGCCTGCTATGCAGCATCTAATTGGTGATAAACCTTTTGCCAGCAGGATACTTTATCAATCTTTAAAAAATCAAAAAATTCAACGAACTCAGCGATCGGAACTCAATAAGAGAGAAAGCCATGATGATAATCACACCTGAAGTCTTATTAGGAGTTAATATTGACCATATAGCGACATTAAGACAAGTTAGAGGAACTGAATACCCTGATCCTGTACAAGCTGCACTCATGGCAGAACAGGCTGGGGCTGATGGTATTACTGCACACCTTAGAGAAGATCGTCGTCATATTCAGGATAGAGATATCGAATTATTATCCAGAACTATTCATACTCGATTAAATTTTGAAATGGCTATCACAGAAGAAATGTTGGCTATTGCTGAGAAGATAAATCCGGCTTTTTGTTGTTTTGTTCCTGAAAAAAGAGCGGAATTAACCACTGAGGGAGGATTGGACGTGTTATCTAATCAATCTAAGGTGGCTGAGGCAATTGATAGATTGTCTCAAAAGGGTATTTTAGTCTCTCTCTTTATTGATGCTAAAGAAGAGCAAATACAAGCCGCAGCTCATTGTAAAGCGCCCTATATAGAAATTCATACAGGTCAATACGCCGACACCAAAGATCCTGTACGACAAAAGGAATATTACCAACAGATCAAAAATGGTGCTGAAATGGCCGCAAAATTGGGTATTAAAGTGAATGCAGGACATGGGTTACATTATCATAATGTAAAGCCTATTGCCGCGATACCAGAAATGATCGAGCTGAATATTGGACATGCTATTATTGCAAGAGCTGCTATTTGTGGTTTAGATACGGCCGTAAGAGACATGAAAAGATTGTTAATTGAAGCAAGACTATGTCAATAATTGGCATTGGAACTGATATTGTATCGATTCAAAGAATTGATTCTGTCATAAAAACAGCATTAGAAAAATTTTCAGTCAGAATTTTAACACCTGGAGAAAGGGCTATCCTTCCTCAACAACATAAAATGATTGTGCATTTTATGGCGAAAAGGTGGGCTGCAAAGGAAGCGGTTTCTAAAGCCTTTGGTACTGGAATTGGCAAGGAATTATCTTTTCAAGATATAGAAATTCAGCATAACGAGCAGGGCGCACCTCAAGTCCATCTTTCCCTTAAAGCTCAGATGCTTGCTGAAAGTAAAGGGATTTTGTTTTGGCATATTAGCATTAGTGATGAAACGCAATATGCCATAGCTTATGTGATTGCCAGTAATTGATTTGTTTCATTCCAAATTTATCAGATTCAAATCTCAAACATTTTTTTAGCCGTATCCACCATACGGTTGGCAAATCCCCATTCATTATCAAACCACAAAATTAATTTAAGCAATGTGCCGTCGCATAGCCTAGTCTGGCTACTGTCTATAATTGCAGAATGCGGATCATGATTAAAATCAATTGAAACTAAGGGTGTTTCGCAAAAATCTACAATGCCTTGATAGTTGGTTTCACAGGCTGATTTTAACAAATGATGGACTTCATTCAATGTGGTGGCCGTTTTCAGTTGTAAACTGACGTCGATAAGGGAAACATTGGTGGTTGGTACCCTTAACGCCAAGGATTCAAACTTATTCTTCAAGTGAGGAAAAAAACGCACAATTCCCAAAGATAAGGTTGTTGAAACAGGAATAACGGATTGCATAGCCGCTCGACTTCGATGCAAGGAGTTGGCATAGCTATCATTTATGGGTTGATCACTCATCGCGGCATGAATAGTCGTGCTATTGCCTGATGCAACGCCATAGGCTTGTTCAAGGATGGAGAGTACTGGTACTAAACAATTGGATGAGCAACTCGCGTTTGACACTAACTGATGTTCAGGTTTCAACTCAAGATGGTTATATCCCATAATAATGGTGGCATCAAAGGGATTTAATGGGGGCTGTGAGAGTAACACCTTCTTAGCGCCAGAATTTATATGGTTTTGCGCCTTTTGTCTGGTATCATTTTTACCACTGCAATCCAACACTAAATCTATACCAAGTTCTTTCCATGGTAGTTGACTGGAATCTGGCTCAGACAGAATTTCAATGCGTTTTCCATCTATCCGCATAAAATCTCGGTGGTTTTGTATCTCAAGCTCCACTTGTTTGTGGAATTTTCCATGAGTTGAATCATATTGAAGTAGATGTACCATAGCTTGTGATTCAGCTAACTCGTTTATAGCAACTACCTCAAGAGCTTCTTGTTGGTGAGTTTCGAAAATAGCACGTAATACACTTCGTCCAATACGACCAAAACCGTTGATGGCAATTCGCATGAGGTTCCACAATTAATACAGCATAAGCTTATGATAATGCTTTTTTTGGTTATCATCCAATAAAATAGGGGATTAAACAAAAAAAGTAGATTAACAGAAAAATTTACATCGCTTTTTAAGTAGTTGTGGAATACAAAAAGAAACTTAAAGAGAAGTAATACGAAGTTTATGCGAGTTCACATAAAGGGTTTCAGATAATTAAATGTGGGAGATAGATTGAATAATCTGGATTTATTAGGTTCAAAATTTGGTCGGGGCGAGAGGATTTGAACCTCCGACCACATGCACCCCGAGCATGTGCGCTACCTGGCTGCGCTACGCCCCGACACTCACATTTAAGCAATTTATGGCTGCTTTAACGTGGAGCGCAATATTAACCTATCTGAGGATCTTTTAAAAGGTTATCCATGTTAATTTTTAACATATTTTTTATTTGGTTTTTTGTCGAAGTATGGACAGGATGGTTTCTAGTTCATCAATGAGTTGACGATGATCTGTTGCTGCTATTCTTGCTGCGTTATTTGATGTTTTATTGGCTGTTTCGTTGGATGTTTGAGATGGCAATGTCTCTTGATTTTGGATCTGTAATCTAGCACCACCGATAGTATAACCCTGTTCGTAGAGAAGACTTCTGATTTGACGAACAATGAGCACGTCTTCACGCTGATAATAACGACGATTACCACGCCGTTTTATCGGTTTAAGTAAAGGAAATTCTTGTTCCCAATAACGAAGTACATGAGGTTTAACTTCGCACAACTCACTGACTTCACCGATGGTGAAATAGCGTTTAGCAGGGATTTCGGCTAGTTCGTGATTATTGCTGGCTTCCAGCATGGGCCTCTACTCGAGCTTTCAGTTTTTGACCAGGTCTGAATGTAACTACGCGACGCGCACTGATTGGAATCTCTTCTCCCGTTTTAGGGTTTCTGCCTGGACGTTGGTTTTTGAGTCGAAGATCAAAGTTGCCAAAACCAGATAATTTCACTTGCTCACCTTTTTCTAAGGAGTTTCTGATCTCTTCAAAAAAGAGTTCTACTATTTCTTTGGCTTCTCTCTTGTTCAAGCCTAATTCTTCAAAAAGGCGCTCTGCCATTTCTGCTTTAGTTAGAGCCATATCTACTCCCGAAGTGTTGCATTAAGTGTAGTTTTAAGTATAGACAAAATTTGCTGCATTTCAGTATTTATTTCATCATCGTTAAGAGTGCGCGAAACATCTGAAAAAATCAAGCCTAAAGCCACACTTTTGCTACTCGAATCTATCGCGTTTCCACGATAGATGTCAAAAATTTCTGCCTGTACCAGGTGTTCTGCACCAGATTGTTTGACTAAATCGAGAATTTCTGAGGCGGTAACTGCTTCATCTACGATAACAGCAAGATCTCTATCACTGCTTGGAAACTTAGACCATGGTGCAAATTTCGGCAAAGATCTATTGGCTAAGGCATTGAAATCTATCTCAAAAACAAAACAGGCTGTTTTAATATTCAGCGAGCTGATTAATTGAGGATGAATGGCTCCTACCCAACCAATGGCTTGATCTTTGAAATAAACGCTTGCTGATTGTCCTGGGTGCAGTGCGGGATGAGATTCGGCTTTGAAGGTAAAATCAAGCATTTGGCCTGTTTGATGAAGCAAGGCTTCTACATCGGCTTTGATATCGTAAAAATCCACATTGCGTTTGGTATGATAGGCATTGGGTTCTATGTTACCGGTGATAATTCCAGCGATCACCCTCTCTTGTTTTAATGCATTTTTTGAAGGGACAAATCGTAAGCCTGTTTCAAAAAGACGAATTCGATGTTGTTGATGTCTTTGATTGAATTCCAAAGTGGTTAAAAGTCCTTGCCACAAAGAGGTTCTCATCACGGCCAGCTCAGAAGAGATAGGGTTGATCAGAGCAAGGGCGTCCAGCTCAGGATTTATCAGTTTTTCGATTTTTTGGTCAACGAAGCTGTAGGTAATGACTTCTTGAAATCCACGCTCTGTTAAAAGGTGCTTGTAGGCATCTATTTTGACGGTGTTTTCGGGGTTGGCGACCATTTTTAAACTGGCGCTGGGTTGTTCCCCATGAATGTTGTTGTAACCATAAATTCGTGCAATTTCTTCGATGAGATCAACTTCAATAGAAATATCAAAACGGAAACTGGGGGGAGTGATAAGCCAAGTTGTTTCAGCAGCATCTGCTTGAAGTGTTACCTTCATTTGCAATCTTTGTAGGATGCTTTCCACTTGCTCCTGGGTAATTTTAAAGCCCAAAACCTGTTCAATTCTGTGGTGACGTAGGCTGATTTCAGTCCTTTTGGGTAAGTGTTGAGTGGATTCAGCAATGGTGAGTGGGCCAGCTTTGCCACCTGCTATTTCAAGGAGTAAGTTGGTCGCTCTTTCCATGGCCTGAATTTGCATCTGAGGATCGACACCTCTTTCGTAACGATGAGAGGCATCCGTGTGTAGACCAAATCTTCTCGCTCTTCCAACAATAGCAAGGGGATCAAACCAAGCCGATTCAAAGAAGATATCTTGGGTATCATCTGCCACACCAGAGTGTTCTCCACCCATAATACCCGCGAGAGCAACAGGTTTTGAGGCGTCAGCGATTAATAGCACATCGGGTTGTAGCTCAATTTCACGACCGTCCAGTAAGACGAGTTTTTCTTGATCCTTTGCCCAACGAACTTGAATTTCTTTATCAAGCTGGCGTAAATCAAAGCCATGCATTGGGTGACCCAGCTCAAGTAAAACCAAATTGGTCACATCAACGACAGGGTGTATGCTTCTTATTCCAGAACGACGCAGTTTTTCCACCATCCAAATAGGCGTTTTAGCTTCTGTGTTAATCCCTTTAACAATTCGTCCCACATAGCGAGCACAGCCTTCTGGTGCTTGCAAAGTCACTTTAAGTTCTTCTGAATGAGTCACTTCAACCGCAGGAATATTAGGTTCCTGAAAAGGAAGATCGTTGAGCGTGGCTATTTCGCGCGCAACACCTCGAATACCTAAGCAATCGCCTCGGTTAGGGGTGAGGTCGATTTCGATAACCTTATCTTCAAGCTGTAAGTATTCTCTAAAATCTTTACCAATGGGGGCATCTGCAGGCAAATTCATTAAGCCGGCTGCATCCTCAGAAAGGCCTAACTCTTTGGCCGAACAGAGCATGCCAAAAGAAACTTCACCACGAAGTTTGGCTTGCTTGATTTTGATAGCGCCTAGTTGACCACCAAGGGTGGCTAATGGCGCTTTCATGCCTTTGAAGACATTCGGTGCGCCACAAACAATCTGTATAAGTTCTGCTGCACCCATATCCACTTGACAGACTTTGAGTTTGTCGGCATCTGGATGAGGGATGTAATCTACGATTTGCGCCACAACAATACCACTGCATGCGGGGGCGGCATCTTCAACCCCATCAACTTCAAGACCAGCCATGGTCAATTGTTCTGTTAATTCTGTGGTGTTTATTGCGGGGTTAACCCATTCACGTAACCAACTTTCGCTTACTTTCATACTTGAACCTTATATAAATCTTTGTAATTATGGGCTAACCCAATCTATTCTTGATAATAGCTATAGAACATTTGAGTTTAATAAAATTGACGTAAAAATCTTAAATCATTTTCAAAAAACTGACGCAAATCTTTGACGCCATAACGCAACATGGTGAGACGTTCAACGCCCATGCCAAAGGCAAAACCGGTATATTTTTCGGTATCAATGCCCACACCAGCTAAAACGCTTGGGTGAACCATACCGCAGCCTAAAACCTCTAACCAATTTTCACTGTCGCCAATGCGAATATCGACTTCAGCAGAAGGTTCGGTAAATGGGAAGTAACTGGGTCTAAAACGAATTTCGAAATCGGTTTCAAAAAACTGTTGTAAGAAATCATGTAACACTGCTTTTAAGTCGGTGAAGCTGACATTTTCATCCACCATTAAGCCTTCAACTTGATGGAACATCGGGGTGTGGGTCATATCAGAATCACATCGATAGACACGACCCGGAGATATAATGCGTAAAGGAGGCTTGGAGTTTTCCATCACACGGATCTGAACATCTGAAGTTTGAGTGCGCAACAATCGGCCATCACCAAAATAAAAAGTATCATGCATAGCACGGGCAGGGTGATGAGGAGGAATATTTAAAGCCTCAAAATTATGGTAATCATCTTCTACTTCTGGGCCAGTTGCTACTGAAAAACCAATTTGGCCAAAATATTGGCTAATACGCTCGATGGTGCGCGAAACTGGGTGTAATCCAGCACTTTCGATACCTCTGCCGGGCAAAGTGACATCTATTGACTCCGCGGCGAGTTTCTGTGCCAGTTCTGCTTGTTTGATGGCAGATACTTTAAGTTGTATTGCTTGTTGGAATTGTTCTTTGGCTTGATTGATTTTTGCACCAAACTGAGGCCTTTCATCGGCGGGAACTTTGCCCAAACCTTTGAGTAAGTCGGTAAAGCGACCTTTTTTCCCCATATAGGTCACACGGATTTCATCCAGTGCTCTAGGATCATTTGCCTGTTCAACCGAGGCCATTGCTTGCGTTAAAATATCCGCTAAATCAGTCATGTTATTTTTACCCAATCATTATAAAAAAAGGGAAGAGTTTTATACATTTTGTATATAAGCTCTTCCCTCCAGATCAGGAGAGTCTCCTGATGGCCGTTCGAGAAATTTTAGAATCTATTGATTCCAAATGTGACGAAGACCTAATCTGTTAACCTGCAAGGCCAGCTTTAGCTTTTTCTGCCAGGGCTGCGAAAGCAACTCTATCAAAAACAGCGATGTCAGCTAATACTCTACGGTCTACTTCAACAGATGATTTTTTCAAACCATTGATGAAACGGCTGTAGGATAAACCATTTAAGCGAGCTGCGGCATTGATACGAGCAATCCACAAACTACGGAATTGACGCTTTCTCTGACGACGGTCACGATAAGCATATTGACCGGCTTTGACAACCGCTTGTTTTGCAACTCTGAAGACACGACTACGGGCACCTTGGTAACCTTTAGCCGCTTTCATAACTTTTTTGTGACGAGCTCTTGCTGTTACACCACGTTTTACTCTTGCCATTTCTTAAATCCTCTTATTGCAACGCAAGCATTTGGCGAACCATTGCATTATCTGCAGCAGCAACCATTTTAGTACCACGTAGGTGGCGTTTACGCTTAGTTGTTTTTTTGGTTAAGATATGACGTTTTTGGGCTTGCTTACGCTTGAAACCGCCTGAACCGGTGATTTTTAAACGCTTTGCAGCGCCTCTATCTGTTTTTAACTTAGGCATGATATTTCCTCATTACCTGGCAGGTCGTTATCCTATTGATTCACTCAATTGAAAAACTGTTAATACACCTGACACAGTTACTGGTCATTTGTAGGTGTCCATGATTGTGAATATCGCCATGAAAACTTGTCTTACCTACAAAGCTCTTTGCAAGCTACTTAGATTTAGTCATATCTAAAATAGAATTGTCTAAAAATAGGTAGTCTTTGCGTTATTCATTTAAAAACTATTTACAAAATAGTCAAAACGAATAAATCTCAAAAGGTTAAGCTATTGAGAGCTGGGTATTATCCTGGAAAAATCATCAGAGTACAAATAAAATAGTGTAAAAAAAACACATAATCTGCTGAGTTTATTAGATTTTTGCACCAAAGATTAGATAAAATCACTTTTTTGAATAAATCTCTTGACAACTTCAACAGCTATCCATTAATAATAAGCTCCAATCTGGATGAAGCTAAGCCTAATATTCATCATTAATTTTTTGGAAAACTCAATGCAACACAGTTCAGCAACTACATTTTTCTACTTTTATTTTCCTAACTCAAACGGGGAGAATTTGTAGCTGCGTGCAGAATTTATACAAACCTCCCTCTGGGAGGTTTTTTTTTGCCTAAATATTATACCGGAACATTCCATTATGAAATATACTAAAGAGAGAGCGATACGATGAGCATAGATACCTTGCAAGATCCTAAAAAGATAAAACCTAATCTGGATGTCATTAGAACCCATATTAATCAGGTCGATAGTGAACTTATTAGTTTACTTGCAAAAAGACGCCAATTAAGTTTGGAGGTTGCGACTGTTAAGGAATCCAGTGAAGGTCCATTACAAGATCAAAATAGAGAACAGCAGTTATTGATTGAGCTGATCAAGTTGGGACAAGAAAAGAGCTTAGACTCAAGCTTTGTCATGAAGCTATTTCACACCATTATTGACGACTCACTGGGTATTCAACAAGCTTATTTACAAAACCTAGCGCACAAAAGTTTGGGGGAAAAACCAGATGCCCAAGTGTCTATATTGGGTGGAACAGGTTCCTATAGTTATTTTGCCGCCCAACAATTTTTTAAATATGCTCCTCAAAATAATCACTATGTAGGCTGCAATAGCTTTGAAGATGTGATTAAAACGGTTGAGGAGGGTCGTTCTGATTTTGCTGTGTTACCGATTGAGAATACGACCTCTGGTGGAATTAATGAGGTTTATGATCTGCTGTTACATACGAATCTCTCGATTATAGGCGAAGAAAAAATTCCAATTGCCCATTGTTTAATCGCAAAAAAAGGGGCCAAACTGGATAATGTTCAAGTGATTTTGGCACACCCCGAAGCGAAAAGACAATGTAGTCATTATTTAGCCCATAAACTCAATGTTCGCATGAGTTTACAAGAAAGTACCGCTCATGCCGCACAAATGCTATTAGATTCCAATGACTTAAGTCTTGCCGCTATTGCCAGTGAAGCGACTGCGCGACTGTTTAACTTACAAGTTCTAGAAAAAAACATAGCCAATTCATCGGAAAATATGACGCGTTTTATTATTGCGGCACCCAAACCTCGTATTGTGCCAGCACAAGTCCCTTGTAAAACTTCATTGGTGATTTCTACAGGTCAAAAAGCGGGTTCTTTGGCTGAAGCACTGTTGCTGTTTAGAGATAACGATATCAAGCTCACCAAGTTAGAATCAAGGCCGATTCAAGGTAAACCTTGGGAACAAATGTTCTACTTAGATTTAGAAGGAAATTTAGGCGATGACTTAATTAAGAATACTTTGGAGGCGTTAACGCGGTTATGTCGATTTGTCAAAGTGATGGGCTGTTATCCCACGAAATCATTAACCCCGACTAAATTGTCTGCCTCACAGTTAGCGCATTCTATGGATGTTGATAGCCCTATTGAAGAGATAGGCGTTATCCCAGAGAAAAAGATCCAAACCAAAAAAACTAAAAAGTCTTATCATTTAGCCTCTAGAGAGCATAAATCAGAAGATACCATTATCGAGATTAAAGGGGTTAAATTAGGGGGAGATCATTTCACGGTGATATCTGGCCCTTGTTCTGTTGAGTCAAGAGAGCAGATTTTCAGTTGCGCTAAATTTGCCAGCGAGCATGGATCGAGTATTCTAAGAGGAGGCTGTTTCAAACCAAGAACCTCTCCTTATAGTTTTCAGGGATTAGAGTATGAAGGCTTAAACTACCTAGCAGATGCTGGGGAAGCTTATGGTATGCCCATTGTCACTGAAGTGATGAATACAGAAGATGTGCAACGAGTGGCACTACAAGCCGATATTCTGCAAATTGGTGCCAGAAACATGCAAAACTTCTCTCTTTTAAAGGCTGTGGGTAAGGTGAATCGCCCGGTGATGTTAAAGCGTGGTTTGATGTCCTCCATTGAAGAGTTATTAAATGCAGCGGAATATATTTTGGCTCAAGGTAATTTGCAGGTGTTTTTATGTGAACGTGGGATCAGAACCTTTGAAACAGCCACGAGAAATACCTTAGATTTGAGTGCCATTCCTGTACTCAAAGAACTCACCCATTTACCGATTATTGTTGATCCCTCACATGCAGTGGGCAAACGAGAATTGGTGCTACCCATGGCAAAAGCCTCTCAAGCCGTTGGCGCACAGGGTATTATGGTTGAATTCCATCCCAATCCAGAGGTGGCTTTGAGTGATGGCCCACAGGCTTTAAGGTTTCCACAATTTGCTCAGATGATGCAAGTTTTGTTTCCAAAAAACTAGTTGTTAGCGAATTAGAAGTGGTTTCTAATGGCACAGGATTGAACAAATTATCAATATCAATGGATAATTTGTTCAATTTTTAGTTTATTTTTCCAAATGCTTTAATTTATTCTTAACACCATTCCAATCGTCAGCATCATCTGGTGGTGCCTTCATTTCGGTGATGTTAGGCCATTCGAGAGATAATTTGGCATTCAATTCGATGAATTCTTTTTGATCTTCTGGCAAATCATCTTCTTCGAAAATCGCTTCGGCTGGGCATTCTGGTTCACAAAGAGCGCAGTCGATACATTCATCGGGGTTAATGACTAAGAAGTTTGGACCTTCGTAAAAACAGTCAACCGGACAAACTTCCACACAATCGGTGAATTTACATTTTATGCAGTTATCGCCTACAACAAAGGCCATTGCGTTTACTCCTGAGGATCAAAATTATCGAAAGAGAGTTGAGAAGAAGGGGATAAAAGTTGTTTCACCTGATACAAAAAATCTTGAGCTTCTCTGGGTGATAGGTTGTCGAGATCTAAAGCTGTTAACTTGGTAATCACTCGTTGTTCTATCATCTTTTGCAGATCTTGTTGCTGATTGACTTGTGACTGGGCAATCTTAGCAACAGCTGTCGGATTTTTGGATGGGTTTGACCCCTGAGCTTCCAATTCATGTAATTTAATTTTGGCACATTCTACCACTTCAAAAGGCATTCCCGCTAGTTTTGCAACGGCGATCCCAAAACTTTTATTGGCGGCACCTTCATGGATGCTGTGTAAAAACTGAATACCTTGAGCAGTTTCGGCGGCATCAAAGTGGAAGTTTTTGACTTTATGGTATTTGTCACTCAGTTCTGTAATTTCAAAGTAATGGGTTGCAAAAAGGGTAAAGGCTTTGTTTTTCTCAATCAAGGTTCTTGCACAGGCCCATGCAATGGAAAGACCATCGTAGGTGCTGGTGCCTCGGCCTATTTCATCCAACAGTACTAAGCTTTTGGGGGTAGCATTGTTAAGAATGGTGGCAGCTTCGTTCATTTCAACCATAAAGGTAGATCGCCCTCCCGACAGGTCGTCGGAAGCGCCAATTCGAGTAAATATACGATCAAATTGCCCTATTTCTGCAGATTCTGCTGGCACGTAACAGCCTATATGTGCCATTAAAACAATTAAAGCCGTTTGCCTCATCCAGGTGGATTTTCCGCCCATATTGGGGCCTGTGAGTACAATAAAATGGTTATCTTCATTCAGATCAACACCATTGGGCACAAAACTTTGTGCGGTAAATTGTTCTACTACAGGATGACGTCCGGCAACAATTTGTAGCTGATTTGACGCGGTTAGTTGAGGTCGCTGATAGTGATGGGTTTGAGCGGTTAAAGCAAAGCTGTTAAAAACATCTAATTGCGCTATTTGTGCTGAAATGGCATAAAGATTTGGCAAATAGGGGGCTATTTTCTGGAAAAGTTCCTGATAGAGTTGTTTTTCCAATGCCAGTGCCAAAGCCGAACTTTTCAGTGCTTTTTCTTCAAATTTCTTGAGTTCTGGGGTGATATAACGTTCGGCATTTTTGAGTGTTTGTCGTCGAATAAAATAATCGGGTACTTGATCACTCATTCCTTTGCTGACTTCAATATAATAACCATGGATGCGGTTATAGCCAATTTTAAGGGTTGAGATACCGGATTTTTCTCGCTCTTCTGTTTCCAAATTTTTGAGAAGATCTTCACCCGCTTGGCTCAATATCCTTAATTCGTCCAATTCTTGGTGATAGCCTTCGGCAATCACGCCACCATCACGAATAACAGTAGGTGGATTTTCTACGATGGCCTGTTGTAATAATAGTAATAAGGCTTCTTGTTGAGGAAGGTTTGAGATAATCTCTTGGATAATGGGCTCTGGGCTTAATTGCAAAGCACTAACAACCAAGGGTAATGATTCTAACCCCTGACGTAATCTGACAAAATCTCTGGGTCTGGCATTGCCTAAGCTAATGCGGCTTAAAACTCGTTCCAAATCTCCCGTTAATCTTAACGCTTTGGCAAGATCATCCGTTGCGATGTCTGCAATCAGTGCTTCTACACAATTGAGGCGATAATTAATCTGATCAATATTCGTCAATGGCGCATGTAGCCATTGAGACAAAAGCCTTGCTCCCATGGGGTTACGCGTTTGATTGATGGCCTGATAAAGGGTTTTATCCTGACCACCACGAATGTTTTGTGTGAGTTCAAGATTATGACGGGTGGCAGCGTCAAGGGTGAGCACATCTTTGGGTGATTCAACTTGTAACGCATTTAAATGAGAGATATCGGTTTTTTGAGTGTTTTTGATATAACGCACACAGGCGGCGGCGGCGGTGACGCCATGGGTTAAATTTTGACATCCAAAGCCATCTAAATTAGAGGTGTTATAGAAGTCACAAAGATAGCGTAAGTTACTTTCACTATCAAAATCCCAATCAGGTCTGCATTTGATAGTTTTAGTTAAAATATGTAAAACATCACGAGGAAGAGACAATGATTCTGGGACTAACACCTCATTGGCTTGAAGTCTTTCTAATAATGAGCAAAGTTGTTCAACAGATTCAAGTTCAGTCAGTTTGAATAAGCCTGTACTCAGACTTAACCAAGAAACCCCCCAGCTATTTTCTTTTTTGTTCTGCACCGAGCGGCCTTTGCTTTTAGAACAAACGATAGAGGCCAACAGATTATCTTGATTGTCAACCAATAAGGCCTCATCGGTTAATGTGCCTGGGGTAATAATACGCACCACTTTACGTTCAACAGGTCCTTTGCTGGTTGCAGGGTCGCCAATTTGCTCACAAATGGCCACGGAGACGCCTAATTTAACGAGTTTGGCTAAGTATCCATCAATGGAATGATAGGGTACTCCTGCCATAGGAATTGGTTGTCCAGCTGAAGAGCCTCGGGCGGTGAGAGTGATTTCTAAGAGTTCTGAGGCTTTGCGTGCATCCTCATAGAACAATTCATAAAAATCCCCCATTCGGTAGAGTAATAGATGTTCATTGTGCTCTGCTTTGATGCGTAAATACTGCGTCATCATGGGCGTATGAATTGCTGTATGACTTTGAGTAAGAGACGTTTGGGAAGCAGTTAAAGTCATAGGAACATCATAAAAGTATCAAATGGGAAAAAGTCGATGAAAAAGGAAATGCGTTGAAGAGAGCGCTTCATACGGCTCAACTTATCCTTTTTCCTCCAGCGTAAACTCAATAAAGCTTGGTTGTCATATTTCCGCATTATGGAAAACATTTTGAACATCTTCTAAATCATCTAACATTTCAAGAAAACGTTCAAACATTTCTACATCTTCTCCAGAAATAGCTTGAGTGGTTTGGGGAACAAATTGGATTTCGTCAACTTCAAAATCTATATTGGGAAAAGCATCAAGAAGTGCTTGTTTTGCTTTGAAGTACTCTGTGTGGGGGGCGAAAACAGTAATCATATTGTCTTCATTTTCCATTTCCATCACATCTACTTCTGCCATCATTAATGCATCTAAAACAGCTTCTTCATCTTGACCTTTAAACGCTAAAATAGTGCAGTGATCAAACATATGGCTAACGCTGCCTTGAGCGCCAATTTTACATTTGGTTTTGGTAAAGCAAAGACGAACATCTCCAAAAGTTCGATTGGGGTTATCCGTTAAACAATCCACGATGGCCATGACATTGCCGGGACCAAAGCCTTCATATCGAGCAACAGCAAAATCTTCTCCCCCGCCACCTTTAGCTTTATCCAAGGCTTTATCGATAACATGAGCAGGAACTTGGTTCTTTTTGGCGCGTTCTAATAATGAGCGTAGTGCTAAATTACCCTCAATTTCAACACCCCCTGATTTAGCACAGACATAAATTTCACGGCTAAACTTACTATAAACCTTGGCATTCATATCCGAGGTTTTAGCCATAGACTCTTTGCGGTTTTGATAGGCTCGACCCATGTTGGATTCCTGAAAATTAGACAAAAATGAATAAATTGGTCTGATTTTACAGACTTGATAGAGAATTGAAAACCCTTTTCTCTTTCAAGTGATAAGTTAAAGAGGAGATGGAGTGCTCTAATTCTCTATTACGCTGGATAAAAATACCAAGCATTGTTGATCCAGCACCTATTCGATGCAATACATTGAGTGTTTTATCAGAAAAAATTATTTTTATTTTAAACAAATTTTGATACAAAGAAGTTTGAGGACAAAAAATGTGTATTTTTACACAAGAAAATAGAGTGAAAGTGGATATAATATACTCTATATTGATGAACGACTGCTTTGAGGAATGGGAATCGTTCTCCCCGAACACCAAACCAAAGGAATTTTAATCAGGGTTGATTTGAAAAAAAACAGATCTAAGTCTATTCTCGGACAGGCTCCTCGTTTAGACGATGTAGTGAATGAATCCTCTAATAACCTCACCGTGAATTTCGGAATGGGTGAAACGCAAGAGACGCGCACATTAACCGTCTTTGATGATACTTTGGATGAAGGGGGGCGAACAATGGTGTTGTATATTAGAAATGCTGATTATTTTGCTTACGATGCGAATGATGTTTCGCCAGTGGTGATTGCGGCAAGTGACACTGTAGCACCTCCGCCGCCGCCCGTTCAGCCGCCTACGTCAACCCCTTCTGGTTCAGGTGGTGGAGTTTGGGGTTTATGCATGTTTGCCCTATTGTTTACACGCAAGCATATGAAATAATAAAAGGATGATCGCTGTTGCTTTCATTATGCAGCGGTTATACTCGCCCATTGAATCAAAAATAAATAAGGATATCTGATGAGTTTACATTTAAAAATAATCAGTCTCAGTCTGTTATTAACATTAACTAGTTGTGCCAATCTACAGCAAAATATTCAGCAAAATAAAGAGATGGTGATTGGTTGTGGTTTAGGGGCGGGAATTGGTGCTTTGGTTGGGAATAAACTGGGAGGAAAGCGTGGTGCTTATGTTGGTGGTGGCTTAGGTGCATTCGTGGGCTGTCAAATAGGGTATCAATATCAACAGCGACGCCAAGCATTAGCAAAAATTGCGCAACAACAAGCGATGAGTATCCAATTTTCAATTATCGAAACGGTTAAAAACGAAAAATCTGGAAAGGAGCAGTTTTTGGTTGTTGACGATAGTCAGCAGAAAAATAAGCACAGTACGAGTCATCGTACTGGAAAAGATCAGCCCAAGAAAACTCAAAACACCATTGGTTTATCTGCAAGTATTGCGAATGCTGATGGAAAACCCTTATATCTTGCTGGTTCTGTTTTACCTACGTCTCAATCTGAAGCAAAAATAAAACAATTGGCTCAGGCGTTCAAAGGATCGGATAAAAATATTTTGATTATTGGTCACACTGACTCAAGTGGTGACCCAGAGCAAAACCAACAATTAAGTGAACGTCGTGCACAATATATCTCCAAATTATTTGCACAATCAGGGATACCTGTTCAACGTTTATATTTTCAGGGTGCTGGTGCCACTCAACCACGCTCAACCAATCAAACAGCCCAAGGCAGAGCTAAAAACCGTCGAATTGAAGTGGTTGAGATAGATGGGCGTCCCGATAAATTAATGGATTACGCCAACCATCAGCAAGCTGAGATGAAATACCTAGCACTACGTTCACAAGATAAAGTTATGGCCATGAATACTCAAAAACTCACTTCTACGAGTTCAACTTACCAAGGGGGGCGTTCTAACAGAAATAACTCTGCACAACAGCCGTCCAAAGTTCAAGACCTTAACCCACAAAACCATTTTCCTAAAGTGAATACTGTGAAGCCAAAGGTGGATTTTGCTGGGAAACCCATGAAAAAAATGACCAGTGATTTTTACGCAAGGATTGGGCTAAAAGCGGATAAAGGATTTTCTTTGTTTAAACATGCCTATGCAGATGAAGCTTTGGGTTTAAATTGTGCCATAGAGGGCAGAAATTTAACGGGAAAGGTTAAAAACTTAAAAACAGGCCAAATATTTGACCGTAATCATTATAAAACCAGTGAGTTTTTACCTGGTTTATTTGGAACCGTTTGGTCCCAAAAGATGAATGGTCATTATGTGGCTCTATCACCTGTCGCAGTGCTTGAAAATAATGGAGAGTCTGTGAGTAATCCTAAATTGAAAATTTGGACTCATTATAGTCAGTCCAAGACTAGGGCTAAAGCAGATTATGATGTAGATACTGAAGTAGAAACCTATTATGGGGATAAAGGGCTTTTGTATCGGGTGTTTCCTGTGAGTAGCCAAGCTCCCTTTCGTTGTATAGACTTATTACTACCCATAGAAAACTCAACTCAAGCCATAGATGGTGTGCTTTTTTATGACAAAAATCATAAAATTAATCAAACTACATTTGCCCCTAGTCTGTTAACCCACTGATTTGAAATAATAGGAATAAGAAATGGAATCTGCATTACAATTTTTACATGATTACTCTTTGGCTTCGAGCGTTGTATTATCTTTGTTCACGCTCAATCTATTGATGTGGTACTGGTGGGAGAAACTCTCCTTTTGGTGGCTCAATGTTTGGTATGCCTTTCCCGTCATCGGTAAGGAAAGCCGCCTCTCAAGAGATGACAATATTATTCAGCATGGTGACGAGCCTTGGTTTACCAGTGAGATTACCCTTTGTAGAGATTATTACCAACATTACCAAAAATTTGAAAGAGATCCTTCAATTTTTCAGAAGTCTCAAGATTATCTAAAGAAAGCGAATGAAACGGGTCGAAATAATTTACATCTTTTAGGTTGGGTAGTGATCTTTCTTCTGGTTATTCTTGAGGCTTTCGGGTTTAGCTATGTGCTGGCGGGTTATGCTATACCTGGAGCCTCTGAGAACTTACAACAAAAAGGTGCGATGGGTATTGCCTTTATTATTTCGGTGATTTTAGTGGGATTAACTCATTTTACGGGTCATGAACTTCATCTTAATAGCTTGATTAATACTGCTCGTTCTTGGTGGTTGCAGAAAAAGGATGCGCCAAACCGAGATAGCATCCTCGAACCCGACAATATGATTGATTTTGAGTCAACCTTTATGGATAGAGATGCGCCTCAATATAAACAACTGGTCAGCCGTTTACCCAAAACTACATCGAGCTATTATGTCACTTATCTCACTGCTGTGTCGGTGATTGTGATTGCTATTTTGGCCACCTATGTAAGGGGACAGGTGTTGGAACAGCAACATACTCGTACCGTCGGAGTTGAGCAAACAATGGGGAATGGGAAGAGTGATCCCTTTGAAGAAGCTCCTGTAATTTTACAAAGTGATATGATAAATGCCCAGAAAAAAGTCGATGATGATGCATGGCAAAGCGAAAAGAAAGGGGGGTGGGGAACTTTTGTTTTTCTGGCATTCTTATTTATGTTATTACAGATTTTTGGTGTATTGATTGGCTATAAAACAGGCTTTGCCGGGAAAGATTCAGCAGATGCGAGAAAGCGTATTGACAAATTTAAAACAGTCGCTGAATATGATATTTTTTATCGTGTCAAAAAGGAGCAAATTGTTGCTGTCGCTCAGAAAAGACTCTCCAATTTACAACAGAAATTACAGAAATATGTACAAAAAAATTCTAATGAGCAAAATAGACAGCATTTGGCCAATCATAACGATAACCGTCACTTTCTTGCTTTTGTCAATAACATGCAAGCTCATGTTCCTGTGAAGAAACAACAAAGCACAGCAACAGAAAAAAATATCGAGGAAAGATCAAGTCAGGAGACGGATGCAGTCATGGAAGCCAGAATACGCACTGAGATCCGTGAAGCTCAAATGCGTGAGAAAATATTAAAAGAGATGGAGAGGGGACAAGATGAACATATCGATTAGTCGTTTTATCGCTTTGTGGTTTGGACTATTGCTCGTAGCGTTTTCATCAGACCTCTGGTCTGAAACTCGAAATGATGTGCTCAGTTGCTATCAATTTGCAAAAATTGATCCAGCTTTTGGGAAACCTTCTGTTTCAAGGGAATTGGTTGTAGCCATTGATGGTACTTTTGAACCAGATAAGACCTTAAAAGAAGAGGTGTATTATAAAATACAGCGCTTTCTTCAAGCTGGAGATAAGGTCAGCGTACTGCAGTTTTCAGCTTTTGTAGATAGCCATTATAGCCAGTTATTGTTTTCAGGAATTATGGAACCCAATATAGAAGATAGGGATGATATACCCAAAAAAGTATTGATGGTTTTTGATCATTGTTTAGCTAATCAAACCCATTTTGTGACAAAAAAAATTACAGAATCATTAATTAGTGCCTTCAAACCCAATGATAAACAGATACCGAATACAGAGATATTAACTAACCTTTACAATATGATACCAGCGACTTTTACGAGGGATGTACCGCATAGAAAAATTTTGTTGCTGGTTTCTGATATGATTGAAAATTCCGATACCACTTCATTTTACAGCCAACACCATATTCGTCAAATCGAGCCAGAAATAGAGCTAGAAAAGATCAAGAAACTCAATTTAATACCTGATTTAAAAGGCACTGAAGTCTATGTAATTGGTGCAGGCTGGTTACCTGGCAGTCAAAAGAATTTTTTAGGCGCTAAATTAATGCAGCCGTTAAGAAAGTTCTGGGAATCATATTTTCAAATGAGTTCAGCACAACTTAAGGGATTTGGGCAGCCATCTTTGTTTGAAGAGCTTTAGTTGCAGAACTGGATATTTGGAAAAGCCATAGACAATTTATTGAAGATGAAGAGTGGATGAAAAGGCGATGTTGTTTTATAAATGGTCTGATTACTAGAAAATATTCATGTTTATGTTCGATTATATCAAGTTACAAGCAATAAATTACTCTTTTTGTACAAAGATATTGTTTGTATTCAGAGAATACTTAACCCTATCACAGAAAGCATGTATAATCCCGCCACTTAAATTTTAACCCTAAACTTTGAATATCTAACCATTTTGGAGAATTTAATGGCTATTGAACGTACTTTT
>Ga0210032_1000313_pt1 | contig 39851 bp, 32 predicted proteins | sample CryGeyCG2114_250_2_FD_185458 | JGI IMG/M metagenome (GOLD analysis project Ga0210032, IMG submission 185458) | Groundwater microbial communities from aquifer - Crystal Geyser CG13_big_fil_rev_8/21/14_2.50 (SPAdes) (version 2) | ecosystem: Environmental > Aquatic > Deep subsurface > Groundwater ... | reverse complement strand
GGATGACTATGTCTAAAAAACGATATGCTATGGCAAGCCTTGGCATGGTTTGTCGAAGATCATTAACGATAAAATATATTTGATTAAAATTTGGTGTTTCTCTAAAAGTTAAGTAAAATTCCCATAATAAATTTTTAAAGAAAGATTTTTGTGTCGCAGTTTTTTGTACGCACAAATAAATCGCTCAATTTAGGTAATACTAATGTAGGTATTATTTGGGAAAGTACACTCATAGACAAATCTAAAGCTACTTACATATTCAAATGGTCAAAAAATAATTATCACATATATCTCAATAATCTTGTCGATAAATTAAATAATACTGAACTCGTCCGAAGCCATTTTATGAACTTAGAAGGAGAGAAAAAAAACGAGTTGGGGTTGGTCTCTCGAATTGAACATGATAATTATGATTATTCAAAATGGCATGGCAGGTTAATAGAAGTTTTACCAGAATTAAAGGACAGAAATTAGTGTTGTATTAATAATCTAAATTAATAAATATATGCTGGGGCTGAAATATTTTAGTTTGGGTTCTTGAAAAGTAGTTATGACAAAAGAAAATTATAGAAGATAAATGAAAAAACAAGCATGAAGCTGCCAAGTTCTACAAGCGTGATGACATGATACAGTTTAGTGATCAATTATTTTCAGAAAATGCTAAACTTTTTAGAGAAACACTACGCGGTATAAGTGTTAAATGTTAGGAGATTTTTTCGGTATATAAAGCAAGAAACGGCTCGGCGAATATATGGAGAACTGAAAAAACATTTGTTTGAATAGATTGCCTAAACAGACCGCTCCGATGGAGCTATAATAATTGTTCTTTCTAAAATGCTACAAACAGAAAGCTCCTACGGAGCTAAAGGGCAACAATTGTTTGGCGAATTGCCGTTTGGGATTTTTCTTTTCACTTCCAGTATTTAAGTAGATTTGCTTTCGTAAACAGCGGCGGTTCTTCAACAAGAGCGACCACTTCGTTTTTGTCCCAGGCTTTTTCTTTACTGTCTTTATATTTATGGAATGCTAAATTAACAAACCGGACTTCCTGCATTTCTTTTTCGTTATTAAAAATTACATAGCAAATAAAAATGGGAATTGAAAATTTCTTCGCCCAATTCTGATAGGAAACCGCCGCACGTTTATTCATCAGCCATTTTTCGGAATGCTTCCCTTTCCAATCGAGAAAAGCCTCTTTACCCTGATAAGAAATGATAACATCCGGTTTATCCGTTCCCTTTTCCCACACACGGGTAAAACGGTTATCTTCTCCGAAAGGCTTAAAATCAATCCCCCATTGCACGAGCAAGTTTTTTCCGACGGCTTCGGCTAAATCATGAAGTTTATAGTTGGATCGAAATTTTTCTTTTGATTTATACGGTTTAAAATTTAATTCTTCCATTTGGTATTAAATATTTTACAGCTGGTAAAAAAGACTTTTTTATTTGAAATTATAAAGAAAACCGGACAAACTTGCAACCTGAATGCAAATTTGTCCACTTCACTTACGGTAAATCTCAAATGGACTAATTCAGAAATTCCAAGTAATTTGTTTGGTGAAAACAAAAGTATAATTATTTTATAGAACAAAAGTAGAGAGTTTCTCTCAAAATCTAAAGAATTTAAGTCAGGAATAGGAATAATTTGAAGTCGTTACTAGTGATCTTATTTTTTTTAGCGCATTTTCAGGTTTCCGGGAATAGTGACAAAGCCCAAATAGATGCGATCAATAAACAACCGCGAAGTGATATTATTTCCAACATTCAGGAATCAATTAAGGTTTTTGAAAAAAATGTAGAAGATGCTCGATCCATAAATTACAAATACGGAGAAGCCGCATCTCTGTTTAACCTTGGAGTTGTAACTTATCTTAACGGGAAGTATGAAGAAAGTACGGAGATATTTTTAAAAGCGATCAACTTATTTGAAGAGTTAAAGTTAGATAAAGAATTAGCGTTAGCTTACGGAGAATTTGGCTACCAGATCAAACGGAGAAATCTTAAAAAAGCTATGGAATATATGGGGATGGGGATTAGCATTGCCGAAAAACATAATTACAAATTTGAACTTTCCTCGATGTACAATAATTTCGGGGTACTGCATGAATTGAACAACAATTTAGACAGCACTGCCTTTTATTACCGGAAAGCGCTAAAGTTGAAAAAAGAAGTTGGTGACTTTGAAGGAATCCCCTACACGTTAAATGATCTATCCGGACTAGAAGCGATGAGGGGAAATTTCAACGAAGCCTTCAACCTTCTCCGGCAATCAGATGAATATAGACAGAAAGAGAAAACAGACTATGGCAGGGTGGACAATTTAGTCCGTTGGGGAGACACTTATTTTCAACAAGGAAACATTGACTCTGCAATTGCAAAATATTCGCGTGCGATAAAATCTCCCGGCGCTTCAGAACAAAATTATCTGCTCAGGTATTGTTTAGAGCAATTAGCCGCCGGGTATGAATTAAAAAAAGATTTCCGGAACGCATTTCTTAATCAGCGTAAACTTTCCGCGCTAAAAGATTCTGTGCTGAATTTTGAAACAAACGCAAAGATAGCTGAACTTGAAATTCGCTTTGATACTGAAAAGAAAGATCACCAGATTTCAAACAGCAATTTGGAATTGCAAAAGAAATCGAATCAGCTATTAATTTTACTCGGATTTGTAGTAACGCTCATGTTCATCACTTTTGGAAATTATCTTTATCAAAAGCAGAAAAGAGAAAGAATAAAAAGAGAACTTGAACTGAAAAATCTGTTGAATAGAGCTGAGTTGGAGAAAAAAGCCTCCGAAGAAAAACTAAGAATTGCCCGCGAACTTCATGATAACATTGGTTCTCACTTAACTTTTATTATCAGTTCGCTTGATAATGTTACGTATGGAGCAAAAGAAGATAAAGTGCTTGAAAAATTAACCGGTTTATGTTCATTCAGCAGGGAGACGCTTAATGAATTGCGGAACACTATTTGGGCTATGAAAGAGGAGGATTCCTCGTTACAGCAATTACTCTTAAAACTTAGCGACTTGAAGCACCGGCTCAATAATCAAATTGATAACCTGAACTTGCAAGTTACAAGCGATGTTTCAAGATCGGTCAGTCTTACCTCTGCACAACTTTTGAATTTATACCGGATCGTTCAGGAAGCCGTCCAAAACAGCATTAAATATGCTCAAGCTGAAAACATATCTGTAACTTTTCAAGAAAAAGAAGCGGGATTTCAAATGCAAATTAAAGACGATGGAAAGGGTTTCGATTTACAAAATGCAGAACCTGGAAACGGGCTTAAAAACATGGAGTCGCGTTGTAAAGAAGCCGGCGGCAAATTTGAGATTGAAAGTGATGGTGGCGGTACAACAATAATCTGTTTGATGACGATAAAATAAGTCATCTGCCTTATTTTTTACTACTGTGATATCAGATAATTTTGACCATGAAAATAAAAGTAGCAACCGCAGAAGATAATAACTTATTAGCCGGCTCAATACGTGAAAAGTTGAATTTGTTCCCGCATGATATCGAATTTAAGTACCGCGCGGTGAACGGCTCAGATCTTTTGAAGAAATTGAATACGGATCCCTCTGTTGATACTATTTTGATGGATATTGAAATGCCGGTAATGGACGGCATAGAAGCGACACACCAAATCTCGCAACTTTTCCCGCAGATAAAAATAATTATGTTAACGGTTTTTGACGATGAAGATAAAATCTTTCGATCCATCCAAGCCGGTGCGATGGGCTATTTGTTAAAGGATGAAACGCCGGATAAGATTTGCGAAAGCATTAAAGAAATTATGAAAGGCGGCGCTCCGATGTCTCCTGCTATTGCAGCGAAATCTTTAGCGCTGTTAAGAAATCCTACTAAATTAGTTCCTTCAGAAAATGAAGAAGATTACGCGTTAACGAAAAGAGAAATAGAAGTTCTAAACAAACTCAGCCTGGGGTTAGACTATCTTGAAATTTCCGAAGCGCTATTTGTTTCTCCCTTCACCGTAAGAAAACATATCGAAAACATTTACCGGAAACTTCAAGTACACAACAAGATGACGGCTGTAAAGAAAGCTATTCAGCATAAAATAATTTAAGAGCTTTTCTTATTATTCTCCTCCCCGTTACAAAATACGGCATTTGCCTTATTTACACTTTCTACCTTTTCCTCTAAATTTATTTCGAAAATAAAATTATTGTTTTAATGTAGGTATGTCTGATATGTACATAAGGCATCGCTAGCCTGGTTATTTAAACTACTAATAATAAACATTTCATTCAACCAAATTGAATGATCGTATTCAAATAAGGAGACAAAATGAAGAGTGTAGCTTTGATATTGTTTTTTGTGATGATTGCCTCGGTAGCAAAACTTACTGCTCAATGGGAAAAAATATATACAAATAGTACCTGGCCTAATTATAACGCATTATATTCACATAAAAATGTATTATTTCTATCTGGTAATTACGGTGAGCAAATTCTAAGAACCAGTGACAACGGAACAAGCTGGACAGATATCTCATCCTCTTTTCGTAATGATATCGATGTGAATATTTACCATATGCTAAGTTTTGGTAACATTGTTTTTGCTGTAACAGATTCCCTGGGAGGGCCTAATGACTATTTTATTTACGCTTCAACAGATGATGGAGTTACATGGTCTGTAAAATCAATAATTGACCGTGGACCTAATAACGGAGCAATATTAAGTTTGGCTGCAGATGGAAATAATCTTTTTGCAATATCAAACAAAAGGTCAATATACAAATCAACAGATGGTGGCAGTACCTGGGTTGAAACTGTTATTAATTATACTGGCACATCTGGAATATTAAGTTTTGCTGCTTCAGGCAATACATACCTTGCATTTTTGGAAGGCGTTGGAGCTATTCTATCAACTGATGCCGGGCTTAATTGGACACTTAAAAACAGCACAAGCAGTATAGATTGGATTTATAAAATAAATAATGATATATGGGGTTTTACTCTTTTTGCAGGAATTTACAAATATAATCTGTCTACAAACGAGTGGGAAAATAATTTTTTGCCTGGTTCATTTTATAAGCCGATAAGTATTGCGACAAACGGTACACAATTAATTTCATCCTTCTCGGGTTTTTTAACAAGTGATACAAGATATTATTCTTCCAATAACAATGGAACAAGCTGGAGTGAATTAACTACTGAGACAATTGGTTTAGGCAACAAAATTCTTTCTCCTTATGCGCTGGCAGTTAATAGTTCATATTATTTTGCGGCATACTGGAGAACTGTAAGTGGTACTATAACATCATCTGTTTACAGACTTCCATTAACAACAACATCATTAACATCTGAAAAAAGTATTCCGAATTCATATCATTTAAGTCAAAATTATCCGAATCCATTTAATCCAAGCACAACAATTAGCTGGCAGTTGGCAGCAAGCAGTTTCGTAACATTAAAAGTACACAATGTGCTCGGTAAAGAAGTTGCAGCCCTTGTGAACGAAGAAGTACAAGCCGGAATGCATTCGGTTAATTTTGATGCGTCTCATCTTTCAAGCGGAATTTATTTCTACACCTTGAAGACAAATAGTTTTATGCAAACCAAGAAAATGATTCTGCTGAGATAAGAAGATGTTGAGAAGGTCGGGGTGAAAGTCTCGACCTTTCTTTTTGTTTCTCCCTTCACCGTAAGAAAACATATCGAAAACATTTACCGGAAACTTCAAGTACACAATAAAATGACAGCGGTTAAAAAAGCTATCCAGTATAGGATTATTTAATTGCATTTCTAATTTTTAACCCGGTAAACCAGAACCAAACAGCTTCAAATCATGGGCAACGATTGAATGGCTGAATGGAAAACATTCAACCATTCATTTTCATTCATCCCTTCTCCCGTTTTTTTTTGCAAATATTTTCGCCACTCAGTTCGGATATGTTTCTGCAAAAACAGAAGTGTAGTATGCTGAACAAAAATTCTTAGATCATCAAACAAATAAATTAAAACAACAGAGAATAACTCTCCGGAGACTCGAATTTGCTCTAAAGTCAGCGGTTAAATTACAACTAAAAGTAAGCACCACTATTTTTCGCATTTGAAAACCCCAAAATTGAGATTGCAAGATACCGTTCAAAACTTTTTAGGCATTTAGAGAATCACTATTGCTAACATGTTAACGATAATTAAATATCAAATAATGAACAAGGGATAATGAATTTCGAAGTGAATGCAGATTGTCTTACAACTTCATCATTCGAAATTGCTTGTTCGAGATTCATTATTCGTTTTTTCCTTTAGCCTTTTTCCCAAGTATCGTCCCGGGAAAAATGTAGAAACTATTGGTTTAGCTTCTCCTTTAAAGTTTATTTTGTGCTAAAGAATTTTTGCCGTTAATATACAATCTTGTCTCAATAAGCTCTTTGTTCATAATAAAAAAAACCGGCGTAATTTAGGATTAAATTAAACCGGTTTACCTATTGTCCCTAAAGAATACTTGCATATTTTTTTCTCCCACGCCCACTTTAGCAAGTGAACATTTTTTGTTCTCCCAAATAAAAGCTATTTCAACCGGAAAAAACAGTAGGGTAAACCCTAATAATTTGTAGGGTTTACCCTACAAATTTCTTTTTTAACCAAATTCTTTACTATTTTTCACTCACACTAATTTAGAATTTAAAATGGAACAAAATACAAATGAGTATGGGAAAATATTTTCCCTTTCAGATGTAGTACATCTTTTTGGAGAAGTAAAAACTTCGTTTCCGGTCAATTCAAAGGAACTGCTCACCCTTTGTTCAAAAACAGACTCAGTAATTATGTTTGGCGTTGAAAATGCGACGCTATTTATTGCAGGAAAAGGGCGAAATGTTCTACAGCCGGTTGGAGGAACGTTATTTCCGGAGTTCATCATGCGGGTTTTTCAGATACTAAAAGTAGAAGAATTGTTAAAATTAGGAAATAGTGAGATTACGGAAATTGAGTTACGCGATGAAGTCCTTGATTTAAAGAACGGAGAATTTATTTTAGAATTAGGAACGCCATGTCCTCCCTATTGTGATTAAACCAATATAAAATGAAGTTTCTAAGTCCAATTTCGCAAATCTTGCTTTTTCTCTCGCTTTTCTTGTTTCTTTTTAATAAAATTGAGATAGAAAAAGAAAAAAAACTTTTTGTTCTCTATATCGTTCTTTCTTTTCTCTCGGAAGCAATATCGGTTGCGACTTACATTTATAAGATTAGAAATGTATGGCTTGCACACCTCTTTCTCCCTGTCGAATTTATTCTTTTCTTCTTGATATTGCTCCAATGGGAAAACAGGTATCGGAAGTACTGGATAGCGGGAGGGATTACAATTGGGGCATACATTTTTGCAGATTATTTTTTCTTAACCGATTTTTCTCATTATGCGACTATGGCGATGAGTCTGCAAAACCTTTTTTTCTTTTTGTTTTCGGCGCGGATACTTATAGAAATAACTACTAGAAATTTTATCCCGTTTTATAAAGATGAACGGTTTTATGTTGTTGCGGGTATATTTATCTATACCAGCTTAACTTCATTAATGTACTTGTTTTATAATTTTTTTCAAGTGCTTCTGCCATTTTATATCGTTACTTTTGCCGGAGTTAGTTTAAATTTAATGTTTACAGGATCAATGTTGTGCTATTACAGATACAGGAAAATATTGTCTCAAATTTAAGCTTTATCGCACTTACTATACTTATTATTTTGGTGCTGATATTTCTTCTTTTTTATTTCATCATCCGGGACCGCAAACGGCGCGATGAAATACATGATCTAAAGAATCAATTAAATACTTTGCTCTTACAGCGAGAACTGGAAAATGAAGAAAAAAATTCTCATAGCTGAAGATGAACAACTTCACCGTTTTTATCTTAAACAAGATATTGAGAGAGAACGGACTGAAGCATATCAAGTTGTTGGCGAAGCGGCTAACGGGCTTGAATTGTTAAAAATGTGGAAACACTTTTCCCCTGATATTATTATCTGTGATCTGAAAATGCCGATTTTAACTGGTGGAGAAGCTATTAAAGAAATCCGCAGAACCGATTCAACTGTGAAAATAATCGTTCTCACCAGCCAGGAAGAAAAATATCTGCTTGAAGCGATAAATCCTTTTGTTGACGCCTATTTGTTTAAATCAAAAGAAAAACCGGAGGATTTTCTAGAAAAACTTGATGAAGTTGCCGGATTTAAACAACATCAAACAAGGGATTATGTTACTTCATTACTAAGAGAAGATGAATCCCGGTGTGTTGAATTATCCTGCAAGATACTTGAAAAGTTAAAAAACGGGGCTTTAAATAAAGAAATCGCTTTGGACTTAAATATCTCCCTCAAATATGTGGAGAGACTAATATCTGATCTTTTCAAAAAGTACAATGTAAAAAATCGAGTTCAACTGATCATAAAAATTAGTGAACTAAAAGAGGGTTAACCCTGACCTTTTCTTAATCGTGAAGTCGAAACATTAGTATTGTCATTCTTGCGGAAGTAAAAGCAAAAGATATTAATTTCTTGCTAATTCTTAAAATAAATGGTAACTTTGGCAAGTAATTTTTCGCCCGTATAGGGCGATTTTTGTTTGTATGCAGTTAGTAGAAAAAAAAATAGTAAACATAACCAAAGCAATAATAGACCAAAATGGTTTGTTGTTGATTGATTTTATTTTCCGCGGATTTCACAATTCTACGGTAATTGAGGTGTATGTTGATGGAGAAAAAGGTGTTTCGGTAGAAGACTGCGCTAAGGTTAGCAGAGAAATAAACGAGCTCATTGAAGCTGAAAACCTCATCGAATCGGCTTACCGGCTTGAAGTATCTTCCCCCGGTGTAGATAAACCGCTCGTTTTTCTTAAGCAGTTTACTAAACACATCAACCGGAATTTTGATCTTCAACTGGCAGAGGAATCTGGAACAAACAAAAAAGTAGTCGGCAAACTCCTTGCTGTTGAAGGGGAAAATTTGATTTTTCTTATTCATCAAAAGGAAGTTGTTGTTCCCTTTAACAAAATTAAAAAAGCAAAAGTAATTATTAGTTTTTCATGACGGAGATAGCGTAATATGAATGCAGTGATAGTTGAATCGTTCGCCCAAATGGTAAGAGAAAAAGGAATTGATAAAGATATCCTTGTCGGGATTATTTCTGAAATATTCGGACTTTTGGTCAAGAAAAAATATGGCGAAGAAGTTAATTTTGATATTGTTACCAATATGGATAGAGGCGATATCGAAATTTATTTGATCCGCGAGGTTGTTGAGGCTGTTGAAGACCCGACCCATCAAATTAGTTTGGAGGAAGTAAATCAACGCGGTAATGTGGAAGAATTAGAAATTGGCGAAGATTATGTTGAGCGGCTTAAACTTGAATCTTTCGGAAGAAGATTAATAAATTTTGCTAAACAAAGTCTCAATCAGCGCATTCGCGAATTAGAAAAAGATATCATTTATAATGAGTACAAAGAACTTCTCGGAGAGATCGTTATCGGGGATATCTATCAACTTAGAAAAACCGATATTTTGGTTAATCATAATAAAAACGAACTGCTCATGCCTCGAAGCGAACAAATTCCGTTTGAACGCTATCGCAAAGGAGAAACCGTTCGCGCTATTGTTAAAGAAGTTAAAAAAACCACCAGCGGTCCTCAAATAATAATTTCTCGGGCAGACAACTTGTTCCTCCGCAGATTATTTGAAATTGAAATTCCTGAAATTTATGACGGCATTATTGATATTAAAGGAATTGCACGCGAACCAGGAGAAAGAGCAAAAGTATTTGTTGAATCTTCAGACAGAAGGATTGATGCCGTCGGCGCTTGCGTTGGAATGAAAGGCGTGCGTATTCATGCAATTGTAAGAGAATTACACAACGAAAATATTGATGTCATTAATTATTCAGAAGATCCTGAAACGCAGATTACACGCGCATTGGCTCCCGGAAAACTGAAACAGATTGAAATTAATCAGCAAGAGAAAAAAGTAACGGTTCATGCCGATAGCGATCAAGCCTCATTGATCGTAGGAAGAAACGGAGTGAATATCCGCCTTGCTATGAAATTAACCGGCTATCAGATTGACCTTATCCGCGAAGAAAAACCGCTTGAAGAATATGAAGATGATATAGAATTAATTGATCTTCGTGAAGAACTTACCGAGGAAGTTTACCAGATATTGATTAACAATCGCTTCGACACCGCTGTTGAAGTGCTTCAAGCCGGAGAAGAGAAACTAAAAGAAATTCCTGAAATCAGCGAAGAAAAAGCAAAAGAGATTATCGAGATCATTAAATCACAATTTGAAGAAGAGTAGTTAAAGACAGGTTATTCGTTCCATGGAAGAAGAAAAAAGTAAAAAAATCCGGATCTATAAGTTAGCCGCGGAATACAACCTGGCTGCAGATTCTATCGTTGAATTCTTAAAGAAAAAAGGATACACGGTAAAGACGCACATGACGCTCGTTTCTGATGAAATGATGGCAGATATTCAAAATCATTTTAAAAAAGATTTAGAAAAAGTAGAAAAACATCAAAAAAAACTTGCCGAATTTTCTAAAAAAATGAGCGATAAAGCTCATAAAGAAAAAGAGGTAAAGATTGATGAAGAACCGCTTCCCCAACATTTCGAAGAGGTTCCCAAAGCGGAACCGGTAAAAGAATTGAAACCTGTTGTTGAAGAAAAACCTATTGAAGTTGAGCCTGCAGCAAAATCGAAATCACAAGAAAAGATAGTTGAAAGTACCGTTCCCCAGGCGAAATCTGTTAAGGTAAAACAAGTTGACAAAGTTGAAACCACTCCGGTAACGGCGCCACAAACCGCAGAAGAACCGGAAGTTGCGGTTGAAGAACCAACTAAACGCAAAGGTTTAACCGTTCTTGGCAAAATGGACTTGAGAACGGGGAAAGAAATAATTTCCGGGCAAGAAGTTGTTAAGAAAACAGAAACTGCACAAACTACCATTAAGAAGAAGAAAAAGAAACCGAAACCTAAAAAGAAGGGTGAAGCTGCCCCAGAAGAAAATATTGCAGCTAAAAAAGTTAAAAAAGTTAAGAAATTTGAGATTGATGATAAGGAAGTAAAAGATACTATCCGTAAAACTTTACTCAGTATGGATGATGCCGGCGCTTCGGGCAGGGCTTTGAGCAGAAAGAAAAAGAAAAGAGAACGGGAAGAATTAGAAATTCAGAAACAAGAATCCATTGCTCTCGATAAAAACAAAATAAAAGTAACTGAATTTATTGCAGTTAGTGAACTTGCCAATTTAATGGGTGTCCCGGTTGGCGATGTTATTTCAAAATGTATTTCTCTCGGGCTAATGGTCTCCATAAATCAACGTTTAGAAATTGATAATATTACGCTCGTTGCTGATGAGTTCGGTTTTGAGGTAGAAATTGCAAAAGAATTTACTTCCGAAATTTTAGAAGATACTCCTGACGCGGCAGAAACTTTACTTTTTCGTTCTCCGGTTGTAACAATAATGGGACACGTTGATCACGGGAAAACATCATTGCTAGATTATATTCGAAGGGCAAATGTAGTAGCAGGTGAAGCCGGTGGAATCACCCAGCATATCGGCGCATATAAAGTTGATGTCGGTTCCGGGAAAACAATTTCATTTTTAGATACTCCCGGGCATGAAGCGTTTACAGCGATGCGTGCGCGAGGCGCTCAAATTACGGATATTGTTGTGCTTGTTGTTGCTGCGGATGATGCCGTAATGCCGCAAACTATCGAAGCAATTAACCACGCTCAAGCAGCTAATGTTTCAATGATTGTTGCCATCAACAAGATAGATAAACCGGGCGCTAACCCTGAAAGAATTAAACAACAATTATCCGATAGAAAAATTTTAGTTGAAGATTGGGGAGGAAAATATCAATGTGTTGAACTCTCGGCTAAAACAGGGAAAAATGTTGATGTTCTGCTTGAAAAAATTCTCCTCGAATCAGAAATGCTTGATCTTAAAGCTAATCCGAATCGCGCTGCCCGCGGAGTAATTATTGAGTCGGAACTTGATAAAGGACGCGGTATAACGGCAACCGTCTTAGTTCAAAAAGGAACGCTAAAGATCGGCGATCCATTTGTTGCCGGCATTCATCATGGGCGCGTAAGAGCGATGTTCGATGAAAGAAATAGAAAGGTTCAAGAAGCCACTCCTTCAACGCCGGTTCTTGTTATTGGTATGGAGGGGGCGCCTCAAGCCGGTGATCTTTTTATCGCGGTTGAAAGCGAACGCGCGGCAAGAGAAATTTCAATCAAACGCCAGCAGTTAAAACGTGAACAGGATCAGAAGCAAGTTCATCATGTAACGCTGGATGAAATTTCGCGTCAAATAAGTATTGGCGGTGTAAAAGAACTTCCTATGATTGTGAAGGGTGATGTTGATGGTTCGGTAGAAGCTTTGGCTGATTCGTTAATGAAACTTTCTCGGGAAGAAGTGCTTGTAAAAGTTATTCACCGCGGAGTTGGAGCAATTTCTGAAGGCGACGTGCTTCTTGCAGCCGCATCAAACGCCATCATTATAGGCTTTCACGTTCGTCCGAACTTAAACGCAAGAAAATTGGCGGAAAATCAAAAAGTTGATATTCGTTTATACAGCATTATTTATGATGCAATCAACGAAGTTAAATTAGCGCTTGAAGGATTACTTGCCCCTGTTATTTCTGAGGAGGTTACAGCTACTGTTGAGATTCGCGAAGTATTCAAAATTTCAAAAATCGGCACCGTTGCCGGTTGCCGCGTACAAGAAGGAAAAATCCAGCGGAATAATAAAGTCAGATTGGTGAGAGACGGAATCGTTATTTTTGAAGGCGATATTTTAACGCTGAAAAGATTTAAGGACGATGTCCGCGATGTTGATGCCGGTTTTGAATGTGGTATCAGTCTTGCAAATTATAACGATTTAAAAGTTGGTGATATTATTGAAGCTTATAAAGTAGTTGAGACAAAAAAGAAATTTGTCTGAACTGGTTTAGGGTTTTAGGCTCTTAGATTCTTGTTAGCGCTAACATGTTAACGATAATTGAATAACGAATAATGAACAAGAAATAATGAATTTCGAAGTGAATGCAATCCGTATTTTAACTTCATCATTCGAAATTCCTTGTTCGATATTCATTATTTGTTTTTTCCTTTAGCTTTTTTCACAAGCAGGGTCTTGGGAAAAACGTAGTGCCTTAACAAAAAAGTTCGTGTAATAATTGGCAGAATATTTTAAATATGTTGAAATAGAAATCAGAAGTAAGAATTCAGAATGAAAATTCTGCTGACTTCTGTATTCTGACTTCTTAGTTCAACTAAGCTTTAAGTTTTTTGGTTCTGGCTTGTCCAGGTTAGGTTGAGTTTATATGTCATACAGATTAGAAAAAATATCGAAATTAATTAAAGAAGAAATTAGTCTTATTTTCCTGCACAAAATTCAGGATTCTTCCATCGGATTAGTGACGGTCACCAAAGTTGTTGTTTCTCCCGATTTACGGAACGCAAAAATTTATCTTTCCGTTTTTCCAAACGATAAAAGAGAAAATTCTCTAACCAAAGTGAAAGAGTTGCACGGCTTTTTTAGAACAGAACTTGCCGCCAGAATGACAACCCGGTACGTTCCTGAGTTGAGGTTTTTCCTCGATGATTCCGCCGATTATGTAGAGCATATTGATACGTTAATAAAGAAAATTCACGAAAATGATAAACAAACGGACGGGTGATTTCTCGAATGTAGATTTTGTTTCCGGGGAAACGATTTTAATTGATAAACCGTTGCACTGGTCTTCCTTTAAAGTGATCCACAAACTCAGACAAATTATCGGCGTGAAAAAAATCGGGCACGCCGGCACTCTTGATCCTTTAGCGACCGGGCTGCTTATCATTTGCACAGGCAAAAAAACTAAACAAATCTCTACATTTCAAGATTTGCAAAAAATTTATACCGGAACCATCACTCTTGGAGGAATTACTGCGTCAATGGATTCGGAAATGGAAGTGATGGATCATAAACCGTTCGAGCAAATTACGGAAGAAGAAATTTACGGTGCAAAAAAATATTTTGAAGGAGTAATTGAACAAACGCCGCCAATGTATTCTGCCGTAAATTACGGAGGTAAAAAACTCTACGAACTTGCCCGAAAAGGAAAAACCGTTGTGCGAAGCTCCAGAACTATTACGGTTTACCATTTTTTAATCAACAAAATTGATCTGCCGAGAATTGATTTTGAGATCACTTGTTCTAAAGGAACATATATTAGAGTTTTGGCGCATGACCTTGGAGAAAAACTCGGCTGCGGCGCGTACCTTTCAAGTTTAAGAAGAACGGCGATAGGTGATTTTTCCGTGTCGGATGCATTAACAGTTGAGGAATTTTCGGAAAAACATGGTGAAAATACTCTTCATTTGGCTCATGGTGCAGTATGATGTTTATTTCCTTTTCACCCCAAAATAAAGTATATTTGCACCATACTGAAAGCTAAAGAAGATGCATGAGAGTTTACAACGACTTATTTCTGATAGAAAAAAACGACAACACAATAATTACGATAGGGACTTTTGACGGAGTTCATTTAGGTCATCAAGAAATTTTTAATGTTCTTATAAATAAATCAAAAAAAAACGACCACAGAAATTTTGTTATTACTTTTGAACCTCATCCGAGGATGGTTATTCAGCCAAACTTTCAATTAAAGCTGCTTTCAACGTTTCAAGAAAAAGTAGAAATTTTGGGAAAAATGGGGATTGATAATTTGCTGGTTATTCCATTCACCAAGGAATTTTCTCAACTTTCACCGGAAGAATTTTTTAGGAAATATATTCTTGAAGGTCTTGGGGTAAAGAAAATGGTAGTAGGATATGACCACCATTTTGGTAGGGGAAGAGATGGTGATGAACAGAAAATTCGGGAGTTGGGAGCTTTACACAACTTTGAAGTCCAGAGAACTGAAGCGGTAACCGTAAACGGAATTGTTGTGAGTAGTTCCAAAATCAGGAATGCTCTTATCGAAGGTGATGTGATTAATGCCTCACTGATGCTCGGACGGAATTATTCGTTTTCCGGTATAGTTGTTGTTGGAGATAAACGTGGAAGAGCACTTGGTTTTCCTACCGCAAATATTCAACTTGAAACCGAACTTAAGCTGATCCCGAAAAACGGAGTTTATGCGGTAAAAGTATTTTTGGAAAGCGAAGTTTTTAACGGAGTGATGAATATCGGTTTTCGCCCGACCTTTAAAGACACAAAAATCGTTTTAAGTGAAGTGCATATTCTAAATTTTGATCGAGATATTTACGGAAATCTAATTCGTATCGAATTTATTGAACGAATTCGTGATGAAAAAAAATTCAGCTCTAAAGAAGAATTGATAAAACAAATTGAAATTGACAAACAAAAAACAATGTTATTTTTAAACAAATAATTAATTCCGGACAGCTTGAAGTCAACAAGTTGCTGCTGGGATTACATCGTACAAACAAATAGGAGAAAAAAAATGACCAAAGAAGAAAAATTGGAGATCGTAACCAAATACGGAAAAAATGAAAAAGATTCCGGTACTTCGGAAGTGCAGATAGCACTTTTAACGAAAAGAATTAATGATCTTACCGAACATTTTGACAAACATGCAAAGGATCACCATTCACGCAGAGGTTTATTGATGATGGTTGGTAAACGGAGACGTTTGCTTGATTATCTCATTAAAAAAGACATTGAAAGATATAGAACCATTATTAAAGAATTGAATATAAGAAAGTAGGATCATTTTATGGTAGTTACAAAAAGTGTAGAAATTGGCGGAAAGCTTTTCACAATTGAAACGGGACGATTTGCTAAACAAGCAGGCGGCGCAGTAATGGTTACTTACGGTGAAACGATGGTTCTTGTAACCGCTGTTGCATCCGAGCAGGCAAAAGAAGAACAAGATTTCTTCCCTCTTCAAGTTGAATATAGAGAAAAAACTTCTGCCGCCGGAAAATTTCCGGGAGGATTTATTAAGCGGGAAGGAAGACCAACCGAAAAAGAAATTTTAACCTCCCGGTTGATAGATAGACCAATTCGTCCCCTCTTCCCGGCTGAATTTTTAAATGAAACTCAAGTCGTTGCAACCGTTTATTCTTTTGATACGGAAAATGATGCCGATATGTTAGCCGCTTGCGGAGCATCGGCTGCGTTATCAATTTCCGATATCCCTTTTAGCGGACCAATTGCAGAAGTTCGGGTAGGGGCAGTGCACGGTGAACTTATTGTTAATCCAACGCGCCAACAAATTGCCGAAAGCGATCTAGAGTTAGTTGTTGCCGGTACGTCAGATTCCATTATGATGGTTGAAGGCGAAGCAAATGAAGTAAGCGAAGATGTAATGCTGAAAGCCATCCAGTTTGCCCATAACGAAATTAAAAAACTTGTGCAGTTACAAAAAGATTTTACCGCAGCATGTGGAAAAACAAAAAGAGTTGTCGAGAAAAAAGAAACTTCTCAAGAACTTTTTGATGAAGTAAGTGCATTAGCAAATGAAAAATTACAAAAAATCGTTGCTTCTATTCTTACAAAAGAAGAACGCAGTGCAAAGAATAAAGAATTGAACGAACTTGTCTTAACATCTCTTGAAGAAAAATTTCCTGAACAGAAAAAAAACATGAAAACGATTCTTCACGATCTTGAAAAGAATCTTGTACGAAAACGTATTTTGTCTGAAGGGCTGCGTCTTGACGGGCGAAACACAACTCAAGTTCGTCCTATTACAGTTGAGCTTGGCGTCCTTCCCCGCACACATGGTTCGGCATTGTTTACGCGCGGCGAAACTCAAAGTTTAACCACTGTGACACTCGGAACAAAAAATGACGAGCAAATTATTGACGGATTAAACGAAGAGAGTACAAAACGTTTTCTTCTTCATTATAATTTCCCACCTTTCTGCGTTGGTGAAGTTGGCAGAATGACCGGGGTTGGCAGAAGAGAAATCGGGCACGGCAATCTTGCGGAGCGTTCGTTAAAAATTATGGCGCCAAATGAAAGTGAATTCCCTTATACCGTGCGTATTATCTCAGACATCCTGGAATCAAACGGTTCATCATCAATGGCAACGGTTTGTGCCGGCTCGCTTGCAATGATGGACGGCGGTGTTCCCCTGAAAAAAGCTATTGCCGGAATTGCAATGGGTTTAGTTAAAGAAGAAAATCAGTTTGCCGTACTCACGGATATTTTAGGCAACGAAGATCATCTCGGCGATATGGATTTTAAAGTTGCCGGAACCATAGATGGTATTACCGGATTTCAAATGGATATAAAAATTGAAGGGATCTCATTCGAAATTTTGGAAAAAGCGCTGAACCAGGCAAAAGCCGGGAGACTACACATTCTTGGCATTATGAACGAAGCAATAAGCAAACCACGTGAATCACTTTCCAAATATGCGCCGCACTTAATTTCTATTAAAGTTGAAACAGACCAAATTGGAATGATCATTGGACCCGGTGGAAAAACTATTCAGGGAATGCAAAGATTGTTTGGCGTTGACATTAATATTAATGACGATGGTGTCGTAAACATTGCCTCTCCAAATGCCGAAGGTGCAAAAAAGTGTAAGGAATATATTAAACAAATGACCGCGACTCCTGAAGTCGGTGAAATTTATGACGGCGTTATCACTAAAATTATGGATTTCGGTGCCTTCGTAGAAATACTGCCTGGCAAAGAAGGTTTATTGCACATCTCCCAAATTGATAATAAACGGGTAAATAAAGTAACCGATTATTTCAAAGAAGGGGATAAAGTTAGAGTTAAATTATTGAAAGTTGAAAACGGTAAGTTTAGTTTAAGTAGAAAAGAGTTGCTGAATGAAGCCGGAGAGGAAATTACTAAGTAACCGTACTTAGGCTCTTAGGCTCTTAGATTCTTGTTAGCGCTAACATGTTAACGATAATTGAATAACGAATAATGAACAAGAAATAATGAATTTCGAAGTTAAAGCAATAAGCAGTTCAACTTCATCATTCGAAATTCCTTTTTCGATATTCATTATTTCCTTTAGCTTTTTTCCCAAGCATGGTCTTGGGAAAAACGTAGTCCCTGAGAACTGATTAAACAGCTAACAAAACTCTGATAAAATCCGGGCATGATTGAATGATTGAATGGCTGAATGATTGAATGGTTGAATGAAAATCATTAAAATGTTAAAAAAACAAATCATTCATTCATACACTCAACCATCCATTCATGCTTGGGAAAATAAGTTTAAGTTTTAAACCAATTTGGTTCAGTTTACTCGAAAATAAATATTATAAGGAAACATTCGTGTTCCGTTTAGTCAAAAGTCTCTTTGAAAGATTTTTTTTCTTCTCTTCGTTAGAGAATTGCCCCTTCTCTTCAGGGACAAAAATCTTTTCATTTAAGACCGAGTTTTTAAAATGTACCTGCGGTTTTTTGAAAGAACCGATAGAGACAAGAAAAGGTTTTTACAATTATGGTAAAAGAAATCATTATCAATTCTTCCGCATCGCAGACACGGGTTGCAATTACGGAAGATGGGACATTGGTCGACTTCTTTGTTGATTATCCCGAAAATCGTCGTATGGTCGGCGATATTTATCTTGGAAAAGTTGCGCGTGTTCTCCCCGGAATAAGAGCGGCTTTCATCAATATTGGAATGAAGCACGATGCTTTTCTCCATTTTTCCGATATCGGGATGCGTACAAAAGATTTTCAATCTTTAGCTGGCGATGATTCCGATGTTGATATCGAGGAAGATATTGAAGACAGCCCGAATTCTCCTCAGCCTGCCCATCAAGATAATCGCCTCATTAATGGCGTTCCGAAGTTAAAAAAAGGGGAAGAAATTGTAATTCAGATAACAAAGGAACCCGTAAGCAACAAGGGTGTTCGTGTTTCAACATCAGTTTCCATTCCCGGAAGATTTTGTGTGCTGCTTCCTTTTGATAACAAAGTTGGTATTTCAAAAAGAATTACTGATTTTAAAGAAAGAAAAAGACTGAGAACACTTGCCCGCGGAATCCTTCCTCCCCACTTTGGACTAATTATCCGCACAGTTGCAAAAAATCAATCCGAAGAAGCGCTTCTTGAAGATCTCAACCTGCTTAAGAAAACATGGGAAAAAATTGAAGAAGCAATTAAAACTGAACAACCACCGGCGCTCGTTTATCAAGATTTAAACACCACATCAAGTGTTATCCGCGATCTGTTTACCGCCGACATTTCTAAAGTTATAATAGATTCCAAAAAACTGTATAAGCAGATAAAAGATTATGTAGAATTGGTACATCCGGATTTAGCGGAAAAAGTTGAGTTTTATAAATCGAAACAATCTGTTTTTGAAGCGTTCAAAATTGAAGAACAAATTAAAACTCTTTTCGGCAGAAAAGTTCCGATGAAAAGCGGCGGATATTTAATCATCGAACATACCGAGGCGATGGTTGTTATTGATGTGAATAGCGGTAGATATGCAGCAAACAAAGAACAAGAATTAAATTCACTAAAAACCGATTTGGAAGCAGCGCGGGAAATTTCCCGGCAGTTGAGATTACGAGATATCGGCGGACTTATAGTTATTGATTTTATTGATCTTGAAGATGATAAAAACAGAAAAAAGATTTATGATGAGATGAAAAAAGAATTCCGAAGAGACCGCGCGAAAGTTTCTCTTTTGCCGATGTCCGATTTCGGTTTAGTTGAAATTACAAGACAGAGAATCAGACAGAATATTATTCAAATGACGTATGAACAGTGCGCCTATTGTGCCGGAACCGGGCTGCTTACAAAAAAATCGCATGTTTTACACGACATTGAAGAGTGGATCGGAAAGCATAAAATCAATTCTTCTGAACGTACACTTATTCTTAAATGTCATCCCTCCATTGCAAGTAAGTTAAACGAGGGACTTTTTAGTATGTTGTTTAAACTTCAACTTAAAAATTTCTTACGCATAAAAGTTGTTGAAGATAACCTGCTGAGTATGCACCAATACAGATTTTATTCAAAGAAAGATAAAACAGATATTACAAACTAAACACATTGCATTTTAAAATGTTTTAGTAATTTTATTGTTTAAAAACTTGGAGAGTTATATGAAAATATTTATTGACACCGCAAGCATTAAAGAAATTCGCGAAGCCGCTTCACTCGGGTTATTAGACGGTGTTACCACAAATCCTTCGTTAGTTGCTAAAGAAGGAAAAAACTTTCGCGCAATGTTGGATGAAATTTTAGCCATCGTTGATGGACCGGTAAGCGCTGAAGTTATTGCAACTGATTATGAAGGCATCCTAAAAGAAGGGCGCGAGCTTGCGGCGATTCATAAAAATATTGTTGTTAAAGTTCCGCTCATCAAAGAAGGGTTGAAAGCCGTCCGCACTCTGTCATCCGAAGGAGTTAAAACAAACGTTACACTTTGTTTTTCTCCGGCGCAGGCGCTGCTTGCAGCAAAAGCCGGCGCTTCCTACATCAGCCCTTTTGTCGGACGACTCGACGACATTAGCCACAACGGCATGCAGTTGATTGAAGAAATCGTTCAAATTTATCGAAACTATGATTACCAAACCGAAGTGCTTGTTGCCAGTATCCGTCATCCTCTGCATTTTGTTGAAGCGGCATTGATTGGTGCGGATGTCTGCACGATGCCCTTTTCAGTTATTGATAAATTATTTAATCACCCGCTGACTGATAGCGGATTAAAAAAATTCCTAAGCGATTGGGAAAAAACTCAAAAATAAATTCTAAAAACAAAACCTTAAAACAAATGAAACGTACAACCTTTTATGCTCTTCATAAAAAACTTGATGCAAAACTTGTTGAATTTGCCGGCTACGAAATGCCGATCCAATATTCTTCGATTATCGCCGAACATAAAGCCGTAAGGCAATCAGCCGGCGTCTTCGATGTCAGCCACATGGGTGAAGTCTTCGTCCGCGGCGAAAAAGCTTCTGACTTTGTTCAGGAAATAACGGTGAACGATGTTGAAAAATTATTCCCGGGACGCGTGCAGTATTCTGCAATGTGTTATGAAGACGGCGGAATAGTTGACGATCTTCTCGTCTATTGTATTTCCGATACGGAATATCTACTTGTGATCAATGCTTCCAATATTGATAAAGATTTTGCATGGATGCAGAAAAATAATTCTTTCGGCGTTGATTTGATTAATGCCAGTGATGAATATTCTTTGCTTGCCGTGCAGGGTCCAAATTCAAAAAAAATAATTGAAAAACTTTACGGCAAAGACATCCCGCTTGAGTATTATCATTTCTTGTTCGGAAAAATTTCCGGTACCGATATGATTATTTCGCGCACCGGTTATACCGGAGAGGTAGGTTACGAACTCTATTTTAAAGGTGACGAACAAAATGCGGAAAAAATCTGGAACGAACTTTTTGATGCCGGAAAAGAATTTGACATTCAACCGGTTGGTTTAGGCGCGCGAGATTCCCTTCGTCTCGAAATGGGTTATTGCTTATACGGCAACGATATAGATCAAACCACAAATCCGTTAGAAGCAGGTCTAGGCTGGATAACCCGTTTATCAAAGCCTCATTTCATTGGTAAAGAAGCATTGTTGAATGCAAAAGCAAATGGTTTGAAAAGAAAATTAACTCCTTTGGTAATTGAAGAAAGGGCTTTTCCGCGCCACGGTTACTCGGTGGTTTTTCAAGGAAAAGAAATCGGAACGGTTACAAGCGGAACGGTAAGCCCGGTTCTTGAAAAAGGAATTGCGCTTGCCTATCTTTCAACCGATACTTTAAAGAAAACAAAAGAAGTGCAAATGCTTATTCGAGGAAAAGAAATTCCCGCTCAAATAGGCAGACTTCCGTTTATATCAAAATAAAAAGAGGGCTAAAAAAATGAAAATAAATGTTGTTCTTTCCCCCTCAAATGTTGACGAACTCCATTTCTCAGGGAAAACGACAGTCGTTATAGATGTTCTTCGTGCATCTACAACTATTGTTACGGCGCTAATGAACGGGGCGAAAGAGATTGTTCCGGTCGGTTCGGTTGAATTTGCAATGAAGGCTTCAAGCAATATGTTCGGCGGTCAAACGCTAATTTGCGGAGAAAGAAACGCGAAAAAAATTGACGGCTTTAATCTTGGGAATTCTCCTTTAGAATATACGAATGACGCCATCGGCGGCAAATCCATCGTCTTTTTTACCACCAATGGAACAAAGGCGATCGTTAAAGCAAAATATTCCAATGAAGTTCTTCTCGCCTCGTTTCTCAATCTTTCCGCTGTAGTAAAATATTTATTAGAACTGAAAAAGCCTTTCGAAATTCTTTGTGCGGGAAATAACAATAATTTTTGTTTGGAGGATACCGTGTGTGCCGGGAAACTGATCTCTGAAACAGCTTCTCTTTCACAGAATGTTGAATTAAGCGATTCGGGTTTGGCTGCGGTTTCAATTGCAAAAACATTCGGGAAGAATTTAAAGAAAATGTTTTCTGAATCGGAACACGGAAATTTTTTAATTGGAAACGGATTCGAGGAAGATTTAAAATATTGTGCCAAGTTAAATATTACCGAACTGATTCCGGTCTTTGCTTCCAGCGTAATAAAAACTTTATCCCGGCAATCTCAAGAACAGCAAGTATCCGGTTTATCAACCATTAGCTAAAAAAATGGCAAAAAAAACTAACAGCAAAACTGCCGAAGTAAAAAAAGATTCTCCCTACTTTTCTTTATCCGCAGAAAAGAAAAAGAAAATTCTGGGCATCTTTCTGATAATTTTCGCTCTCATCCTTTTATTAAGTATAGTTTCTTACTCCCGCATGGACCGCGCCTTGCTCAGCTATAGAATGAACGATTTCTTTCGCACATTCAACAGCGATGAATTGCAGCGCGAACTGCACACCGCTCAAAACTGGCTCGGTATTGTCGGCGTCTATTTAGCTGAATTCAGCATCAACAACACACTCGGCATTTTTTCGCTCATCTTTCCTTCACTTATTGGTCTCTGGGGATTATCGCTTTTTAAAAAGATTGAATTAAAAACATTACTAAACATTTCCAATTTTTTAATAGTGTCGGCACTTTTGCTCTCAACGATTTTTGGAATTATTCGGCTTGAGTATAATATTTTTTACCAGACATATGAGCTAAGCGGAGCGTTCGGAGATTTTTTAGGAAAAGCTTTGGGTACATTACTTGGCGGAATTGGAAGTATGCTTCTTTTAACTTCTTTGATGGTGATTACCCTCATCATTGCTTTTGATATTAAAATTGAAAAAATATTTGTTTGGCTTGCTTCTTTCTTTTCCGGATCAGACGATACTGCGCAGGAGCAAATAAAAGAGCCCAAAACTTCCGTTAAAGAAAAAGAGAATTTAGACAAGATCAAACAACTTCGCGAGAAAAAGAGCAAAACCATTTTTCCCGTTTCTGAAACAAATGCTGCCGAGTCTCAAAACGAACTTACCGATGAGCAAAAAGAAGAAACAACAATCCGCATCATCAGAAAAGATGAACTTCCTTCAAAGAAAGCTGAAGTAAAAAAGGATGAAGATATTTCTGCAGAAGAAGAGAGTGATACAAAGACGAAGCCTACAGATGATGATACAATAATTTTTGCCAACCGCGATATTGAAGCAGCGTTACCCGATCCGTGGGAAGAAAAAATCAAATATGTTTTCCCTTCACTCGATCTGCTCAATGAAGCTCCCGAAGAAAATTTCAAAGTTGCCGAAGAAGAATTAAAAAGAAATGCCGAACTTCTAAAAGACAAACTTTCTCTTTTCGATATTGAAATTCAGGATATTTCAGTAACGCCTGGACCGGTTGTTACTTTGTACGAAATTGTACCTGCACCCGGAGTGAAAATCAGTAAGATTGTTAGTCTTGAGCATGACATTGCTTTAGCGTTAGCTGCCAGGGGAATAAGAATCATTGCTCCCATACCGGGTAAAAGTGCAATCGGTGTTGAAATTCCAAACTCGGAACCATCGCTGGTTGTAGCGAGATCCGTCTTAAGCAAACTCGCCAACACCAAAGCGGAACTTCCGCTCGCATTAGGCAAAGATATTGTCGGTGAAGTCTTAATTTCGGATTTAGCCAAAATGCCCCACTTATTAATTGCCGGTTCAACCGGGTCAGGCAAAAGCGTCGGCATCAATATGATTATTGCAAGTTTGCTTTACTCGAAGCATCCTTCCGAAGTTAAGCTTGCAATCATTGATCCCAAAAAAATCGAGCTTTCATTTTATAATTGTTTACGTAAACATTACCTTGCGGTATCACCTGATTTTGATGAAGACATCGTGACCGTACCCACCAATGCAGTTCTTCTTCTAAAATCTGTTGAGTACGAAATGGAAAAACGTTACGACAAACTTGCGAAAGCCGGAGTTAGAAATATTGTTGATTATAATTTAAAGATTGAAGACCCAAAGAGAAAACCAAAAGATTCCGAGACGATGAAACATTATCATCTTCCTTACATCGTTGTTATTATTGATGAGCTTGCAGATTTAATGATCACTGCGGGAAAAGAAGTTGAAGAACCGATTGCACGGTTGGCGCAATTAGCAAGAGCAGTTGGCATTCATCTTGTCCTTGCAACGCAAAGACCCTCGGTAAATGTTATCACGGGCGTCATCAAAGCAAATTTCAGCGCGCGTATGGCTTATCAGGTAGCAACAAAAATTGATTCGAGAACCATTCTCGATATGAACGGCGCCGAACAATTACTCGGACGCGGCGATATGCTTTTCCTTCCACCGGGATTGCCGAAACCGATCCGTATGCAAAACGCTTTTATCTCCACAGAAGAAGTTGAACGTTTGACTGAATTTATTTCAAAGCAGGAAGGGTACTCTAAACCTTATAATCTTCCTTCTTTGTATGATAAGAAAAAAGATGCGGCTGCAAAGTTTATGGATGATGTTGATCCGCTATTCCAGGATGCAGCACGTGTGGTTGTCCGGTATCAGCAGGGTTCTGTATCACTGCTGCAGAGAAGATTAAAGCTCGGGTATTCAAGAGCCGCTCGTATTGTTGATCAGCTTGAAGAAGCCGGTATTGTTGGTCCTAACGACGGCAGTAAGGCGCGCGAAGTAATTATTGAAAATGAAGAACAACTTGAAACTATCCTTAGAAATATTTAAATGAAAAGCCCCCTAACCCCCGAAGGGGGAACGGAATATTTGAAGATGAAAAGAATTATCATTCTTTCCTTTTTGATTTTAGCAAATATCTTTCCGCAAGGGAAAGATGTTCCTCTTTTAAAAGTGATGCAAAACAAATTTTCTTCTTTGCATGATTTTTCCGTTGATTTCTCGCAAGAAGTAAACGGAAAAATTTTGATGACGGGAAAACTTTCTTTTAAAAAAGAAAACTTGCTCCGTCTTGAGCTGAAAAATTTGATGATAATTTCAGACGGCGTTACGAATTGGAATTACAATAAAAAAGAGAAGAAAGTTATTATTAGTATTTATAATGAAGAGGATGTCTCGCTTTTTTCTCCAAAGAAATTTGTTTTCGATTATCCAAATCAATGCAAAGTGAAAGAAGTAAAAGATAGCGATAAAACCTATCTCTTATTAATCCCGTCTTCATCGTCGAGCGATTTTAAGCAGGCGAAAGTTTATCCAACCGGCGACCAAACATTACAGAAAATTATTGTTACTGGTAATGACGGCGGCGTACTTATTTTTCATTTTTCAAATTTTCGGGGCAATCAGAATTTCGATCGAGAAAAATTTTCCTTCCAAATTCCACAAGGGACAAAAGTTATTGACCTCCGCTAATTCAAAACAAAAAATTACGCAAAGAGAATTTCTCGGCTTTGTAGTTTCCATTTTGCTGAGTATTCTCTTCTTATATTTTGCATTTGCAGGCGTTGATATTTCACGGTTATTAGAAATTATTTCCGGCGCGTCGTTGTGGTGGATTTTTGTTTTTGCGCTGCTTACGCTTGCAGGGCATTATTTCCGCGCTTTGCGTTGGAAAGTGATTTTATCTTCAATTAAAAAAGATGTTGAAGTCAGTCACCTTTTTGGTTCGCTGCTTATCGGGTACGGAGTGAATAATGTTGTTCCGCGGCTGGGAGAAATTTCCCGCGCTGTTTCTGTCGGACAGTTAGAAAACATTTCGCGCTCTTCCATTTTCGGAACCATTGTTGTTGAACGTGTAATAGATATTATTTTTTTCGGACTTGCGGTTATTCTTTCAGCATTTCTTTACAGTGGCAATCTTTATGCGCAATTTCCTTGGTTAAGATTAACGATCTATTTCGGCTCGGTTATAATTGCAGCTGTAATTATTATTTTGGTATTGAGCATCAAATACAAAGAAAAATTTTATTCAATCATTCTTTCTCTTACCGGAAAAATTTCTAAAGCATTTGCAGAAAAGGTCGCCTCAATATTTGAAAAACTTACATTCGGATTTGCCAGTCTTTCCGGATGGAGAAATTATTCCATCACTATTTTCTATAGCATATTAATTATGCTTGTGTATGGTTTAAACTCGTATGTCGGATTTATAATTTTTGATATGCACAATTCTGCAAACATTAATTTAGCCTCCGGCTGGGTGGTGATGAGCATAAGTTCGATCGGTGTAATGATCCCAACTCCCGGCGGGATCGGTTCATATCACACGATTACTAAATCAGTTTTAATTTCTCTATATGCATTTAGGCCTGATATGAGTATAGCTTATGCAACACTAACGCATGCAATTTCGTACCTTATTCATTCCATTTTCGCTCTGGTGTATTTTTTCTATTTCAGAAAAAAATATGCGGCATTAAAACAAACTTCTCTTTTTGATTTGGAGGAGAAAAATTAAATGAAGAAAATTTTTTTTATGGTATTGGTGTCAGTAATTAGTCTGCAAGCTCAATGGGAAGTTCGCGGCAGCATGGGGTTGAATATTGTAAGCATGCCCGACTTAAAAGATTATCTAAATACAAATTTTTTTATAGGGAACGATAGACTCAGCGACTTTACTCCTGCTGTAGAAACCGGAATCGAAGTCGGTTATCAATTAGAGGAACATTTTCAAGTTGCATGTGAATTGTCTTACGAATACAATTCTTTTTCCTATCCGGTCATCAACTCTTCGTTTGCGTACAATTTACTTCAACCCTCACTGCTTGGGTATTACACGGTTAACGGAAAAGGATATCAATTTAAATTCGGCGGCGGTATCGGACCAAGATTTATCTTTGCTTCCGAGCCTTCAATTTATACCACTGCTCTACTTAAATATACAAGCACAGGGTACGGACTTGTAGGGAAAATTGATGGGATTACTTCTCTTGGCGGGAATTATTTCGCATACATTGGTGTTGATTTACGATATAATAACAACGGAAATCTTTCTGACGCAAACGGGAAAGAAAAAATAAATAATGTAACAAATACGGTACTTTCACTTAACTCGGTTTCAGCGGGGTTAAAGGTCGGCGTTGCCGTAACATTTTAAGGAAATTTCATGTCAATATTTGAAGCGATCATTCTCGGTTTTATTCAGGGTTTTTCAGAATTTTTACCGATCAGCAGCACCGGGCATCTTACTATTTTCGGAAGGATGTTCCATCTTATCTCGGAAGAAAATCCACAGGCGTGGACTTCATTCATAGCGGTAATTCAACTTGGAACGCTCGTCGCTGTACTTGTTTATTTTTGGAAAGATATTTTACATATCGTTTCCGCTTTTCTGAAAGAAAATTTTGGAACAAGACAAAAGTTTTCCACGCAATCGTTAGATGCAAAAATGGGTTGGTTTATCGTTCTTGGAACGATTCCGATTGTTGCGCTTGGCTTGAGTTTCAAAAAAATCATCGAAGGAACGTTGACAAAGAATCTTGTTGTTATTGCTTGTAGTTTAATTGTCCTTGCCGTTATTCTTGCTTACGCTGAACGAAAAGCAAAATTCAATAAAGAGATGAAAGACATCACTATTTTTGATTCAATTGTAGTCGGGATAGCGCAGGCGATGGCGTTAATTCCTGGTTCATCCCGCTCCGGCACAACGATAACCGGCGGTTTGTTTATGGGCTTAACGCGTGAATCTGCTGCAAGATTTTCTTTTCTGCTCAGCATTCCTTCCGTCTTTGCAAGCGGACTGCTGGAGCTTTACGAACAAATAAAATTTATTGATCATTCCGGAATGGTTAATCTCATCGTCGCAACAATTGTCTCGGGAATAAGCGGGTACGTCGCAATAGATTTCCTTTTGAAATATTTACGCAAAAACACGACTTTTGTTTTTATCTATTACCGGATTGCACTTGGCGGTTTAATTTTAATTCTCATTTCGTTAAACATTCTAAAACCCTAGCGCAGCAAACTGCAAGGAAAAAGTTGAAAGTATAAAGTTAAAAGTAAAAAAGATAAAAAATATTTTGACACGGAGAACAAAAAGTTAAACGAAATTACTATAACGCGGCAAACCGCATGGTTGATTTTTAATAGAGGATGGAAAAATATTTTCAATACAAAGAGCTTTCTTAACAAAACCAGAAGAGGAATCTATGAAGTCTTTAATTTTACTCGCTATTTTGGCTTTAACTTTGGGCTGTAAAAGTGCATCAACAAAACAACAAAAAGGTGATATCGTGACACAATATATGAACGGAAAAGATTCGGTAACGGTTGCCGTAATCAAAACAACTATGGGAACAATTGAAATTTTACTTTTCGATGAACTTGTTCCGAAAACTGTAGAAAATTTTGTAGGACTTGCTGAAAAAGGGTACTACAACGGAATTATTTTTCACAGAGTGATTGAGAATTTTATGATCCAGGGCGGCGATCCAACCGGAACCGGACGAGGCGGTGAAAGTTTTTGGGGTAAAGTTTTTGCAGATGAATTTAATATGGATTTGAAACATGAAACTCCGGGTGTTTTATCAATGGCAAACGCCGGACCAAACACGAACGGAAGCCAGTTTTTTATTACGCTTGTTCCGACACCATGGTTGGATGGCAAACACAGCATCTTTGGTCATGTTTTAAAAGGAATGGAAGTGGTTGAAGCGATCGGCAAAGTTGCAACTTCACAGCCATTCAATAAACAGCTTAACGATGTTGTTATGGAAACCGTAACAATTGAAAAACGAGCGAACAAAAAATCGAATGGAAAATAGTTTCAAAAAAGATAATTGATCAATGGCTAAACAATCTTTTCAAGATATTTCTGAAATTCAGAAGCATTGTAAGTTGAAGAAATTTTTCCCCGTTTATTTTTTAGCGGGGGAGGATTCGTTTAGCCTTAACGAAGCTGCCGAAGCTCTTGAGAAAGCGATCACTCCTCTTCTTGCAAGTGAATTTGACAAACAGATTTATTATGGAAGTTCGACTTCTATAAATGAAGTTGTTGATTTCGCTCAGTCATTTCCTTTTGGCGATGGAAAGAAATTCATTCTTGTAAAAGAGTTTGAAAAAATGAAAGAAGAGAAGCAGTCGTCTCTGCTTGAACGCTACGCGAAAGATCCGCCCGAATTTTCCGTGCTCGTTTTACTTTATAACGCTTCCCTTAAAAGTTCTGAAAAAGGTTTCCTAAAAGTTTTTGCAGAACATAATTTCATTTTTGAAGCTAAAGTTCTGAAAGAAGTTGCGCTTGTAAATTGGATCATGCAATATACTGATCTGCATAAAAAGCAGATCGCCAAAGTTGATGCGGAGTTTCTTCTAAGTCTTGTTGGAGAAAACCGCGGAATGCTTGAGATGCAGCTGGAGAAAATAATTTCATCGCTCGGTGAGAATAACGAAATTTCGTTTAAACAGATTGAAGCGAATGTTGTCTCGACAAAAGAATACACGATCTTTAATTTGCAGGATGCGATAGGTGCGCAGAAGAAAACCGAAGCGGTGAAGATCGCGTTTCAATTATTAGAGAAAGAGGGGATCATTCTTTTGCTTGCAATGCTGAATAAATATTTTACTTCTTTGATGCAACTGCCCGAAATGATGGAACAAAAACTCCCCGAACAAATGATAGCGCGGGTTGTTGGTACACATCCTTACTACTTGAAGAACTTTATCGCGGCGAGAAAATATTTTAGCGATGCTAAACTGTTGGAGATAAGCAGAGTGTTGTTTGAAAGTGATGTTGCGGTAAAATCAACACCCACAGATCATAAGACAATTCTATTACTTTTACTTCAAACAATTTTTAGCGAATAAGAAGATAGACAACAACCGTTGCAACCGCGCCGGCTGCATTCCAGATTTTACTTTTTGAGTTAAACATTCCGACCGATACCATCAGCCAGATAAATGCAAAAATTAGATCAGGCAAAGAAAACATTTCCAACATTTGCGGCGGAGCTTGATTAACCGCCCCGAGTTCAAATAACCGTTTCACCGGAACTAAAAACAGTCCGTACAAACTAAAAGAGATAAGCGTAAAAATTGCGAACGTTTTCGATTTTGACTGCGGTTCAAAATAAGTTAGTCCGATGCGGATACTGAGCAGCAATCCAAAAAACAATGTAATAATGAGAGTGGAGCTGATTGATACCGGCACAAAACCTAAAAATCTGGTGTGCAGCGTTTGTCCCGTTGGAATTTGAATGATCGAACTTTTACTCTTAACAAAAACCCGATACGAAATTACTGTCTCCGGTTTTTGAAGCGGAATGTTACAAGAAAGAAATCCTTTTTCTTTTTTTAATTGCAGCGTATCATGTTTAAAAGAATTGCTTTTATGCCAAACAACAAATCCGTTTAAAGAATTAACATCTGTTCTAAGAGAAATTTTTAAGTCTTCTTTACCGCGGAAAAGCTTATCGAAAGTATATGTTATCTTTTCTCCGTTTACCGCAGTTGTGCCGGAAACGGGGAAGTCGGGAGAAGTTACGCTTTTAAAATAACTGAGCAGAACGGCAAGCAATATCGCCGACAGCCAGAGGATCAATTTTTGTTTCTTTTCCATTTTATCTTCTTTTTTCAGCGGTAAAAATACAAAATTAGAGTGCAATCCCGCATTTACGGCGGGCGGGTATAAATGGTTTGTGCTTCTCGAAAAATCGCGTTTAAGCGGGATAGTTCACCGCATCCTCGTTTACCTTGATGCTTTTGTGCTGCTATATTCTTCAGGATACTGCTAATGACGAAAGAAGAAAAAACAAAATTATTTTAGAAATCGCTTGGATAAATCGTTTTTTTTTTTACATTTTCGGTGTAGAAAAAATTACTTTTTCTTTTGTTGTTCATTTGTATGCTGTAATATATTAAGTTTTTACGTTTTAGTAATCGGGTGCCTTAATTATAACCATATCATCCTCTGGAGGGATATGAAATACTTTTTTAGAACTGAACAAAATAAATTCTGCTTCCTGTTTTTACCACTAATCTGTATTAGTAATTTTCACTTCTTATGGTTGGAAAAAGTAACCGAACTATACTTTTTCATGCTAAGTGACTTTTCTCATTTATCTCTAAATGTTTTATTGGAGGATAACCATGCAAAGAGATCGACTCATCTTTATTCTTATTTCCATTTTACTTATATCTTTAATAAAAACAACTGCACAAACTACTCCTAGTAGTAACAATGGTTGGCAATGGCAATATCCCAAACCGCAGGGCAACACTTTGCGGGATATATTTGTGTTTAACCAAAACACTGCAATTGCAGTTGGCGATTTGGGCACAGTTATAAAAACATACGATGGCGGGGAAAATTGGGATGTTCAACATCATGCAGGTGGAACAGACATTGATTTATATAGCGTCCATTTTACCGATACATTAAATGGCTGGGCGGCAGGCGGAATTTGGTTCACAAATAAAAATGTTTTACTCAAGACAGGTAATGGCGGAAAAACCTGGACTGAAATAAAAACAGATACTACTTTGCCATATAATTCCGTTTATTTTGTTAATGTAGACACCGGCTTTGTCTTTGGGGAAGATGGAATAATTTTAAGAACAACCGACGGGGGCAACAGCTGGAGTACCCGGTCGATAGATAGTTATCTCGGTCGTTATTTAGATGTATTTAGATTCCTCGCAGTTACTTTTACAGACAAACAAACGGGTTTTCTTGTTGGTGGCGGTTACTATGGCAATGAAATTTATAAAACAACAAATTGTGGAAGAACCTGGCGATGGAGTGAACAAATCATACTTCCCAAGATATACACCGGGCTTTACGATATTAGTTTTATAAATAAGGACAACGGGTTTATTGTTGGTGATGCAGGCGTTTTTTTGAAGACAACGGATGGGGGAACTACCTGGAAATACCTTAACCTATGGGAGAAATATCAGAAAGATGAATATCAATATTTCTACTCAACATTTTTTACCGATTCTCTAACTGGTTGGATAGTTGGAGGAAGTTATTATGCTTTTATTTTGAAAACAACCGATGGAGGTGAAAATTGGATTGAAGAAGCAAATAATAATGATGAAATGATTCATCACTTTTACAAGATAAGATTTTCAGATAGAAATAACGGATGGCTAATGGGGCAGTTTGGAATGATTTATAAAACAGCTGATGCAGGTGAAAACTGGACCTCACAGAGAGAAAACAATTATCATTTCAACTCAATTTATTTCGTAAACGAAAACACAGGTTGGGCAGTCGGAGATAACGGTATTATACTTAATACAACAGATGGCGGTACAAAATGGTTTAAACAGAATCAAAATGACAGCTTATCATTTTCTTCTGTTTATGCAATTGATAACCAAAACATCTTTGCAGTGGGAGTCGTAATAAAAGGTAACTGGCCTGCATATACAAGTGACGGAATTATTTTACGTTCATCTGACGTCGGACAAAATTGGACAAGAAAGACATTCGATACGTTAAGTGTGTTTAATTCAATAGTTTTTATAAATGATTCAACGGGATGGATTGCAGGCAGCGGATTATTAAAAACGAATGATAGGGGAATAACTTGGAATAAAATAACATCGGATACAAATTTACCTACCAAAGAGATACAATTCATAAATGAAAAGATTGGTTGGGGCTCTTACACTGGTGGAGGTGTTTTATTGAAAACTGTTGATGGGGGTAAAAAATGGAATAAACAATTAATTGATTCAAGTTTTAGTATGTATTCCTTTCATTTCATAAATACTAATATGGGATGGGCAGTTGGTGATATTAATCAAGAGAGAAAAAATATTTATAGTACAATGGATGGAGGAGAACACTGGGCGCCATGTAGTAATACTCCAATTTCAGGTTATAATTCCGTTCACTTTTTTAATGATAACGTTGGATGGGCTGCAGGAGGTTACAGAATTGAGGGACAACTTAAATCATCAATAATAAAAACAACAGACGGCGGAAATAGTTGGATTGATCAGCAAGGTCCTTCTTCAGATGGATTATCAAAATTATACTTTATAAATGAGAACACCGGATGGGCAGTAGGAGATGGCATTTTTAAAACAACTACAGGAGGTGTGTCGGGTATTGATGACAAGCCCGGTTCTTCTTCATTTATTCCCAAAGAAATAGAGTTATACCAGAACTATCCTAACCCCTTCAATCCGAGTACGTTTATTGAGTATCATCTAAACAAAAATCAGCATGTTAAGCTTCAAGTATTTAACATCCTTGGTAAAGAAATAGAATTACTTGCAGATCAAATACAGAATGCCGGTTATTATAAAATCAGTTGGAATCCGGGCAAAGCGGCAAGTGGAGTTTATTTTTACCGGTTAATAACAGCAACAGAAGTTATAACAAAAAAAATGTTGTTTATTAGATAGGGATATAAACAAATGATTTTAATTGAGAATATAGGAATTTCGAAATGAAGACAAAATTTTTATCACTGGTTATATTGTTATTTATGTTTGAACAAATATCTGCGCAGCAAGGTTGGCAATGGCAATATCCCAAACCGCAGGGCAACACTTTGCGGGATATATTTGTGTTTAACCAAAACACTGCAATTGCAGTTGGCGATTTGGGCACAGTAATAAAAACATACGATGGCGGGGAAAATTGGAACGTACAACATCATGCAGGTGGAACAGACATTGATTTATATAGCGTTCATTTTACCGATACACTAAACGGCTGGGCGGCAGGCGGAATTTGGTTCACAAATAAAAATGTTTTACTCAAGACAGGTAATGGCGGAAAAACCTGGACTGAAATAAAAACAGATACTACTTTGCCATATAATTCCGTTTATTTTGTTAATGTAGACACCGGCTTTGTCTTTGGGGAAGATGGAATAATTTTAAGAACAACAGACGGTGGCAACAGTTGGGATACCCGGTCGATAAATAGTTACATCGGTCATTATTTAGATGTATTCGAATTCCTTGCCGTTACTTTTATTGACAAACAAACGGGTTTTCTTGTTGGTGCCGGCTATTATGGAAATGAAATTTATAAAACAACAGATTGCGGTAGAACCTGGCAGTGGAATGAACAAATTATAATGCCCAAAATATACACCGGGCTTTACGATATTAGTTTTATAAATAAGGACAATGGATTTATTGTTGGTGATGCAGGCGTTTTTTTGAAGACAACGGATGGGGGAACTACCTGGAAATACCTTAACCTATGGGAGAAATATCAGAAAGAAACATATCAATATTTTAATTCAGTGTTTTTTGCCGATACCTTAAAAGGCTGGATAGTTGGAGCAGGATACATATTAGAGACAACAGACGGCGGAGAGAGTTGGACTGAAAAGGAAACCAACGTAGGATTATTAAAGGTAAGACTTGCAGCAAATAACAACACGCTTACTAACCGGAGCGGTTGGATTGTGGGTGGTTACGGTAGCATATACAGAACAATAGATACCGGTAACAATTGGATTTCGCAGAGAGAAAACAATTATCATTTCAACTCCATTTATTTTGCTAACGAAAACACCGGCTGGGCTGTTGGGAATAGTGGTATTATACTTAATACAACAGATGGTGGTTTAAGTTGGTATAAACAGAATCAAAATGATAGCTTGTCATTCTCTTCTGTTTATGCAATTGATAACCAAAATGTCTTTGCCGTGGGGGCGGTAATAAAAGGCTTATCTATATTTGACAGAAATGGTATCATTTTTAGGTCGATTAATGGCGGTCAAACATGGGCAAGACAAACATGCGATACTTTACTTGGCTTTAATTCAATAATTTTTGTGAATAATTCAGTTGGATGGATTTCAGGTACTGGGGCATTACTTAAAACAAATAATAAAGGACTCACCTGGGAAAAGATTATTTCGAATGTACCAGATGGGAAAATACAATTCATAAACGAAAATATCGGCTGGGTCGGAGGCACATTAAAAACCATAGATGGAGGTAAAAATTGGTATCATCAAGTAATTCCCATAACATCGCTTAATTCTTTTAATTTCGTTAGTACGGAAATAGGTTTTGCAGTTGGAAGCTCAAATGGGAACAATAATATTTTAAGAACAACTGATGGCGGAAACAACTGGTTTCCATGTGGTGTTACCCCGAATGGCTATAATTTTTCTATTCAATTTATTAATGAAACAACTGGTTGGATTGCAGGATTTGTTTATGATATCAATAGAACATCAACAATAATAAAAACTACTGATGGTGGGTATACCTGGTCTGATCAAAAAAGTCCTGCAAAATATGAAGGTGGACTATCCAGCATATTTTTACTAAATGAAAACATTGGTTGGGCGGTTGGAGAAGGAATTATCAAAACCACTACAGGAGGTGTATCCGGTATAAAGGATAATTCGGGTTCTTCTCCTTCTGTACCCAAAGAAATAGAGTTATTTCAAAACTATCCTAATCCGTTCAACCCATCTACAACTATTAGTTATAGACTTTCCAAATCGGGTTTCGTTTCAATAAAAGTTTATGATATTCTTGGCAGTGTAGTAAACACGCTGATAGAGAAATGGCAGTCTGCAGGTGAGTATAAGATAATTTGGGCAATAAACAACTTGTCTAGCGGAGTGTATTTTTACACGCTCCGTATTGGTGAATATCTTGAAACAAAAAAAATGATCTTGATCAGATAATACAACTTAGCTGTAATCTTTCAAGTGCTATCTGAACAAAGGAAGGAAAGAATTTTAATGTTATTCCAAAGCGGAATACCGCCTTAGTAAAATAAAATCCCGCCGGAAAAGAACTGTCCAGGTTCAGCGTTCCGGCGGGGAGGCGTCCTGTTAAGAGTTAGATCAACCGGTATAACTATATACCGATGATCCGCTCCTGCAGGGCTTTATAATTTATGAAATCAAAAGTAAAAAAATAATTGTTAATAAATACTGTAGCACAGCATTAATTCTGTGCTGCAAAATCTTTCTTTAATACATAGGAGATTAAAATGTTACATAATTTATTATATACGCTCTGTTTGATGGTCATTATGACGATACAAACAATTGCTCAACAAAATTGGGTTCCCTTTCTGCTACAAACTAAAACCAAACCTACAATAAATTTAACCGCTTCAAATAGCGGCACGGTCTCTTTCACGGTTCAAATCAACGGTATGGAAACCTCTCATCGAAAAGTTGGTGTATCGGCATACCAAAAACTTTCTATTCCTGATGGCGAAGTTATGACGCAAGAAGGTTTGCCGCAAGTGCCAATGATTACAAAATTGATTGCCATACCGGACTGCGGCGATGTTTCAATTTCTGTTTCTCGCTCAAATGAACTTCAATTCACAAATTATAATGTTCTTCCTTCGCCAAGATATGAAAAAAAGAAATCACCGGACGGCAGCGATGAACTTAAAGAAGTGTTTGAGGAAAACAAATCGGTCTATTCATCAAATGCCGATTTCCCAGGCAAATACGGCGAAATTATTGAGACAGGTTATGTACGCGGTCAAAAAGTGGCGCGTTGCAATTTACCCTGTACAATTCAATCCCGTAAGCAAAAAAATTAAAGCCTCTACAAACTTTAACATCAGCCTTTCTTTTTCCAGTCCCGCTTCACCGGTAAATAAAGAGCTCGGGATATTCCGGAACATGATGCATTATGCAGCGTTGAATTATGAGCCTGACGGCATAAGCGCTTCAACAAAAATATCAGGGGCAGTCAAGGGTAATCAACTAAACAAATCATTACAGGTAAACGGCAGCGTAACAAGAGTAACCGATCTTAGTACTCTTGTAGGAACAAATGCCATACCGGTTGATTATTTGATTATAACACACTCCAGCCTTTTTAACAGCAATTCATTAACCACGCTGGCAAATCACCGAAGAGATTTTAATGGATATGATGTTGCAATTGTTCACATTGATGATATGGATGGTATTAATGGACCGCCACCTAATTATGATTGTGTTTATGAATGGTATCCAAGGGCAACTAATTATCAAAGCGTTCGTGATTTCATTTCAGCGGTATATACAAGCGGCAGAGCTAACCATACCGGGGATAGTCATTTAGGTTATATCTTGTTGGCAGGAGACGCGCTTCAAGACGACAACTCAACAGTAATGGTACCAGCTGCTTATCCCCCTAGTAATGTTCCTCCAAATTATAATAGTCTTTCACAAGGTGGTGATTATTATTATTCGTGTACCGGCGGAGACAATGATAATTTACAAGATGTAATGTACGGAAGGTTATCAGTAGGTAATGAAACAGAATTATCTAATGTAGTGAATAAAATAGTTTCGTACGAAAATTCTTCTTCTGGGAATTGGCAAAACAATATAACCTTTCTGTCCTTTTCACCTGATTTATTCCCAATTAGTGATAACTCATTTTTGCAGTTGGCTCAAATAGTGCCCTCATCTAATAATATAAGTTATGCGTGGAGAGCTCATTCGGCTGATACAGCACAAGCATGGGGGAGATTAGGATTTAACCATAACATTACAGATGACTTTTCCAATGCTACAAATTATGTAGATGATCCGTGGTTTCGTCGTTATACCTATTGGGGGTGGTTAGAATGGGAATGGGTCCCATTAATAGGTGATTATGATTTTGTAAATCATTATGATGGTGAATATGCAGATCCAAATAATCTGTGTGGTGCCGACGAAATCGATGTGTGGCTTTATAACAAAATAAATGCTGGCCAACATACATTCGTCTATGAAGGCCATGGGGGATGGAATGCTTTAGGTGCTAACGAAGGTTCAGCCAGACATATATTTAAACTTAGTGAATACCTCGGAAATAATAGAACAATATTTTCCGAATTGAATAATAATTCTTATCCATTTATGATATTTAATTGCTGCGATGCCGGTCATTTAGATCATACTTCAGGGGATTGTGTTGCTGAAGCTATAGTGAATATTGCCAACAAAGGAGCAATTGGCGTTGTTGCTTCCTCAAGAGATAGTGATACAGGTGGCTTTGGTGTAGTAGATAAACTAATAGTGGCAGCTCAATATAACAGCCTTTCCCATATAATGGGTGAAGCAGTCATGGAGTCAAAATTAATTATGTCATCTTCCAAATACAAACGTCAATACAATCTTTATGGTGATCCTGCAGTAAACCTTTGGCCTACAGGTTACACGGTTTCGGAAAATATCACGATATCAGGTAACAATACGATTTCCGAAAACCTCACGGTTGCGTCCGGAGTTACATTAACCGTATCAGCTGGTTCTAATCTACGGTTTACAAACGGTGCTTCTCTCACGGTTAACGGTACCCTCACCGCAGTTGGTACAAGCGCAAACCACATTACCTTTGATAGAAGCGGAACTAGCGGTACTTGGGGTGGAATAGTTTTTAATTCCGGCTCAAGCGGCAGCATTGAATACTGCAATATTTCACATGCAACAACCGGTATTAACAGTAGTTATACACTCCCGATGATAAGGCATAATACCATTACTAATAATATTTATGGTATTTACGTTTCGAATATCGGAACAGTTTCCAATGAAATTTCTTATAACACCATTCAAAACAATACTTCTAGGGGAATTTGTCTATACACTGCGTCTCCAAAAATTTATAGCAATACAATAAGTAACAATACTTATTATGGAATAAGCACTTATCAATCAAGCCCGTATCTCTACGGCAATACCATCACCGGCCATTCGTTAGGCGGTCTAAATTTTTCTTACTATAGTTCCGCAAAGCTTGTTCCATGGAATGCGTATGGTTATTATTGGGGAAGAGGGAATAATAAGATAAAAAACAACACCGGTAATGGTATCTCAGCTTCTTACATGAGTAATTTATATCTGGGTAGTTCTCCTTACGGCGGCTACAATAGTATTTGCAATAATACGGGAACCGAACTGAGCGCTTATTATAATTGTGCGGTAACGGCGCAATTAAATTGGTGGGGAGCATATCCTCCGAACAGTTCTGAGTTTTATCCTTATCAATCAACTATCGATTACACGAATGCGCTTCCAACAGACCCGAATCCTGATCCTGAACAAGGTATGGTCAGAGGACCAAACGGCATTTCTAATTCATCCACGATAAATTCAACAAAGTCAGATTTAGAAAAAGCGTACAATTTACAATTGGACGGAAAATTTGCTGAAGCAATAGCTGTGTACGATAGCTATATAAATGCAAATTCTACCGATTCAAAATCCGCATTAGCATTGGTAAGAATAGATGAGTGTTACAAATTATCCGGCAAACAAGGCGCTGCTGCTTATCTTGATAATACGATAAAAACCAAAGCAAATAAGAACAATGAATTGGATGCAGTGAGCCTTGAATTAAAGAATCAATATTTGATACAAGAAAAAAAATATGAAGAAGCGGTAACTAATTTTAATGAACTTGCTAAAAAATTTAAAGCTAATAAAGATGTTGAGAAACATTCACTGTTCAATGCAGGTTATGTATATCTTACCACTACTGTCCGGTTGTTAAAATATTCAAGTGCTGTAATTGTATAAATAATAACATGTTATACAGATAAATGAGCGTTATCGATTTGAAATGAGAAATGCTTATTTTGCCGCTAAAAATTTTATCTA
>Ga0210032_1000304_pt1 | contig 40934 bp, 37 predicted proteins | sample CryGeyCG2114_250_2_FD_185458 | JGI IMG/M metagenome (GOLD analysis project Ga0210032, IMG submission 185458) | Groundwater microbial communities from aquifer - Crystal Geyser CG13_big_fil_rev_8/21/14_2.50 (SPAdes) (version 2) | ecosystem: Environmental > Aquatic > Deep subsurface > Groundwater ... | reverse complement strand
TGAGTGGTTGGGGATATTTTTTGTAAATTTTGTGGGCGGGAGGGGTTGTTACTGAATAGCCTGTCAGGGTGTGAAAACCCATAATGTTGCTTGGTTCAGCTGCTTTACAGGCTACGTATGTTTTTGAAATTTGCTTGGCGGTTTTCTGCCTAGCTTGATGCCGTAAGAACTGATTTAACTCATCTACACCACAATCAAAGCTTTTGCGGTTATGGTGACGAGTAATTTCCTCAATGATTACCGACATTCACCGTATCCTTATAACGCTGCGCTGCATTGATCAATTTATCGCTCGCTTTTGGTGGGTTTTCTAATGCATGACACAAAGCATCAGCACCCGCCATAGATAAGTGCAAGGTTTCAGTGCGTTCAATCACATTGCGAGCTTTTTCCATAGCTGAATCTATTAGAAATTGTGACAATGTTGCTCCAGAATAATCAGCCGCACGCTGTATAATTTCTTGAATTTCAGCTGAAGTACGTGCAACTAGACGGGTTTCTTTACGTTCTGCGTTAGTCGCCATAGATTCACCTTTATTTTTCTAAATAATAACTTAGGTGTCACTATGGCATACATCAGCTCATCTGTCAATTTGTATGCCTATATGGCGCACATAAACTGTAGTGATATCTTCTTACGTTTTGGCATACTTTTTAAAGAATACTCTTGAGCAGACACTCCCGGCTTTAAAATATCCGCCCACTGTTTTCTCTGTGCTCTCGGTGCCCTCGGTGGTTCCATGGTTTGTAAAGATATTAAAGATCAATGAACCACAGAGAACACAGAGAGCACCGAGGTTTTCATTGTTTTGTTTCGGGTGTTCAATAATACGGTTTGTAGCTATTTGTGTGTGAACAGGGCAAAGTATTAGCATAATAAGATATTAAAACTCTCAAATTCAAATATCGTAATTTCAAAATATCCGCCCACTGTTTTCTCTGTGCTCTCGGTGTCCTCGGTGGTTCCATGGTTTGTAAAGATTTTAAATATCTATGAACCACAATAAACCAAGGACATTCTTAGTTTTAGATTAACCTCACTCCACCGTCACAGACTTCGCCAAATTTCTAGGCTGATCGACATCAGTTCCTTTCAACACGGCCACATGATATGACAATAATTGATGCGCAATAATATAGACTATAGGAGCTAAAATAGGATCCGCTTTCGGTAGTGAGATGACCTTTACATTTTTTGATGCGGTGTAGTTGATAGTTTCATCGGCAAATACATAGAGTTGTCCACCTCTGGCCTTCACTTCTTCTAGATTGGAACTACTTTTATCCAATAACTCGTCGTTGGGTAATATGGTGATAATGGGCATGTCTGGATCAACTAAGGCGAGTGGGCCGTGTTTTAACTCGCCAGAAGGGTAGGCCTCTGCATGAATATAGGAGATCTCTTTGAGTTTTAATGCGCCTTCCACCGCGATGGGGTATTGGCTTCCGCGTCCTAAGAATAGGGCGTGTTGTTTATCTGAAAAATCTTCGGCCAGTAGGGCAATTTGTGAATCCAACAACAACATTTGTTGGATCTCTCTAGGCAGTTGTTGCAGTTTTATCATTAACTGCTCAGCCCTAGCTTCTGACATGCCTTTGTATCGTCCCAAGGCAACAACTACCAACATCAAGCAGGCCAACTGGGTGGTAAATGCTTTGGTGGACGCGACGCCAATTTCTACACCTGCACGAGTCATTAAGCGTAAATCTGATTCTCGAACTAAAGAAGAGGCTGCAACATTGCAAACCGTTAGCGAAGCTAAATAACCTAGTTTTTTACTATTGCGTAGTGCCGCTAAAGTATCTGCGGTTTCTCCTGACTGGCTGATAGTTAAGAATAGGGTGTTTTTGTCGACAAAGGATTTTCTGTAACGAATTTCGCTGGAAACCTCTACCTGACAAGGAATTTGTGCTAGCTCTTCTAACCAATATTTGGCCACCATACCCGCATTGAAACTGGTGCCACAAGCGACAATTTGAACGCGCTCTACATGAGGGAAAATTTCTAAGGCTTTAGGGCCGAAGGTTTCTGACATCAGTTTATTATCAACAATACGACCTTCCAGCGAATCCGCCACCGCCTTGGGTTGTTCGAAAATTTCTTTTAACATAAAGTGACGGAATTGACCTTTGTCTGTCGCTTCATTATCGGCATCAGATTCAAAAGAACTTCTGTCTACGGGCTTACCAGTCACGTCATAAATTTCGTAACTATCACGAGTCACCTTGGCCACATCTCCTTCTTCTAAATAGATATAGCGTCTGGTAACAGGCAAAAGAGCCAGTTGATCTGAGGCGATGAAATTTTCACCAATCCCTAATCCAATGACTAAGGGTGATCCTTCTCGCGCCACAATGATTTGATCAGCGTAGTTCTTATCAATCACCGCAATGCTATAAGCACCTTTTAATCGCGCTAATGTTTTTTGAACCGCTTGTAATAGTGATGTTTCTTTGGTGAGTTGATGGTGAATGAGGTGAGCAATGACTTCGGTGTCTGTTTCCGATTGAAATGTATAACCTAGCGCTTTGAGTTCTTCTCTTAATGGATGATGATTTTCGATAATGCCATTATGGACAACGGCTAAAGTTTCATTCGATGTGTGCGGGTGTGCATTTAGCTCACTCGGTTCACCATGGGTTGCCCAACGCGTGTGAGCAATTCCTAATCCACCGAGTAATGGGGTGTTGATGGCCAATTCATTTAGGCCAGAGACCTTACCCAAACAACGTAGTTTTTGCAAATTGTTTTCTGGGGATAAGATGGCCACACCTGCAGAGTCATATCCACGATATTCCAATCGTCTTAATCCTTCTAGCAGGATAGGGGAGATATCTCTTTGAGCAATTGCACCGACGATTCCACACATATTATTTCTCGCTATAGTCTAATTCTTTGTACCAAATTTTTACATCTAGTTCTTTTTGGGTTTTACCCAATGAGCAATTTGTCTTTGTTTAACTCGGCTAATGACCAGTGAATTAGCCTCTACATCTGCTGTGACTGTGGTACCTGCGCCAATGGTCACATCTTGATGAATGGTCACGGGCGCTACTAGCTGGGTATCTGATCCCACAAAAACTCTATCTTCAATAATAGTTTGATGTTTGTTCACGCCATCGTAATTACAGGTAATGGTGCCAGCGCCTACATTCACATCCTTACCGATGGTCGCATCGCCCAAGTAACTTAAATGCCCCACTTTTGTGCCCTCACCCAAATGACTTTTCTTAATTTCGACAAAATTACCGACATGGACAGCTTCATCCAATTGAGTACCAGGACGCAGTCTAGCGAAGGGGCCAATGGTGGTCATTTTGCCGAGTTTAGATTGATCGATCACACAGTTTGCCTGTATTTTACTGCCTGCATCAATTTGACTCTGGTGAATGACACAATTCGGCCCTATATAGACTCCATCACCTAAAATACAGTTCCCTTCAAACACCACGTTGACATCAATAACAACATCTCTACCGCATTCTAAGGTGCCTCGAATATCAATTCTGGCAGGATCGAGTATTGTCACACCTTTTCGCATTAACTCATTGGCTAATCGCATTTGTTGATGGCGTTCTAATCGCGCTTGTTGCTGACGATTATTGACGCCTTCAACTTCAAATGTATCTTTGGCAATTAATGTCTTCACTATAAACCCATTTTTTACCGCAATATCTATGATATCGGTTAGGTAATATTCATTCTGTGCATTTTTATTGCTTATTTGTTTTAACCATTGGTTTAATTGCAGGGCGGGTAGAGCCATAATACCGGTATTGACTTCATTAATTTTCAAGGTCGTTGCATCGGCATCTTTTTGCTCTACAATTGCGCAAACTACATCTTTATCGTCTCGCACAATACGTCCATAGCCTGTAGGATCATCTAATACCACCGATAACAATCCAATAGATTCTTCACCCACTAAATCTACCAACTCTATCAATGTTTCGGATCGAATAAGTGGGACGTCTCCATATAAGATTAGTGCTATGCTTGATTCATCCACTGCATCTATGGCCTGAGATACCGCATGTGCTGTGCCCAGTTGCTCTTTTTGAAAGTGCCAATGACAATGATATTCTGTTGTTTCTTTTTTGACTTGTTCTGCACCATGTCCATATACCACATGCAACTCTTTAGCTAGTTTTAAGGAGCTGTCCAGCACATGATGTAGCATGGGCTTGCCTGCAATAGGATGCAGAACTTTGGGAAGATCGGAACACATGCGTGTTCCTTTGCCTGCGGCTAGAATAATGGCTGATATGGATTGATTCTGTTTCATTCCAATAATCCTATATGTACTTATTTAACTTATAACCAATAAAAAAGGCGGCATAAAGCCACCTTTTTTATTTAAACTGATTTTATTTAAACTGAATGGATGCACAATTGTATACTACGGCCAAAAGGCTATTCAGCCAACAATTAAGAACGACCCGCTTTTTTTCGTAAAGCTTGTAGTGTTCTGAGTTGCGCAACCGCTTCTGCTAATTCAGCTGTTGCCACTGAGTATTCAATCTGTGTAGATTGATCAGACAGTGTTTTTTCTGCTTTTTCTTTGGCTAACAATGCTGCAGCTTCGTCAATATCTTCGGCTCGAATACCTGTATCTGCCAAAATAGTAATTAAAGAGGGTTGAACCTCTAACATACCACCAGATACATAAAACGCAGCCTCTTCACCACCCTGAAGGATAACTCGAACAGGGCCTGGCTTTAGTGCTGTTAACAAAGGAGCATGTTGAGGAGTAATACCTAGCTCTCCCATAATACCCTTTGCAATTACCATCTCGACCAGACCGGAGAACAATTGCTCCTCGGCACTGGCGATGTCCAAATGGGTTGTCATCGCCATATCCTACTCCCGTTACAGTTTTTTAGCTTTTTCAAGGACTTCGTCGATTGAACCAACCATGTAGAAGGCTTGTTCTGGTAAATGGTCGAATTCACCCCCTAAAATACCTTTAAATCCAGCAATGGTATCTTTCAAAGAGACGTACTTTCCTGGAGAACCCGTAAATACTTCTGCGACGAAGAAAGGCTGTGACAAGAATCTTTGTATTTTACGAGCACGAGTGACAGAAAGTTTATCTTCTTCTGATAATTCGTCCATACCCAAAATCGCGATAATATCTTTCAACTCTTTATAACGCTGTAATACTGACTGAACACCACGAGCCACATCATAATGCTCTTCACCGATCACTAATGGATCAAGCTGTCGAGAAGTTGAGTCAAGTGGGTCAATCGCAGGGTAAATACCTAATTCTGCAATTTGACGTGACAATACAACTGTTGCGTCCAAGTGAGCGAATGTCGTTGCTGGAGAGGGGTCAGTTAAATCGTCCGCAGGTACATAGACAGCCTGAATTGATGTAATAGAACCTGTTTTAGTTGAAGTGATACGCTCTTGTAGAGCACCCATTTCTTCAGCCAATGTAGGCTGGTAACCTACCGCTGATGGCATACGTCCTAACAGGGCAGATACTTCTGTTCCCGCTAAGGTGTAACGATAAATGTTGTCAATAAACAACAATACATCACGGCCTTCGTCACGGAATTTTTCCGCCATGGTTAAACCCGTTAACGCAACGCGCAATCTGTTTCCTGGAGGCTCGTTCATCTGACCGTAAACCAAGGATACTTTATCAATAACGTTTGAATCTGTCATTTCATGATAAAAGTCGTTACCTTCACGAGTTCTTTCACCCACACCAGCAAATACTGAATAACCACTATGCTCAGCGGCGATGTTACGGATAAGCTCCATCATGTTGACCGTTTTACCCACACCAGCACCACCGAATAAGCCCACTTTACCACCTTTGGCAAATGGACAAATCAAGTCGATCACTTTGATGCCAGTTTCTAGCAATTCGTTGGCTGCGGCTTGTTCTGCATAACTGGGTGCCTTTCTGTGAATAGGCATGGTTGTTTCTGCGCCAATTGGACCTTTTTCATCAATGGGGTTCCCTAAAACATCCATGATTCGACCCAAAGTTTTTTCGCCAACAGGTACATTGATTGGGGCGCCTGTGTTACTCACCTCAGAACCTCTTTTCAAGCCTTCAGATGCACCCATTGCAATACAACGAACGACACCGCCGCCTAATTGCTGTTGTACTTCTAAAGTCAATTGATTTTCAGTGATCATCAATGCGTCATATACTTTCGGAACGCTGTCACGGGGAAACTCAACGTCTACAACCGCTCCAATAATTTCTACTATGCTACCGGTACTCATCTCTATGTATCCTCTAAGCCTTTAACCTTAAAATTCGTTAGTCGCTAAACTGCGGCTGCGCCTGCTACGATTTCACTCAACTCTTGAGTAATTGCAGCTTGTCGAGCTTTGTTGTATATCAATTGTAAATCGTCAATGATACCACCTGCGTTGTCTGTTGCAGACTTCATCGCGACCATTCTAGCAGCCATTTCACAAGCAATATTCTCAACCACACCCTGGTAAACCTGTGCTTCGATAAATCTTGTTAACAACATATCTAACAACTCTTTGGCCTCTGGCTCATATAAATAATCCCAGGAATGATTGGCCATTTTTTCGTCATCTTCTGCCTGTGGCAAAGGCAATATTTGCTCAACCATCGGCTTTTGGCTCATGGTGTTCACAAATGTATTGTAGATTACATATAATCTATCAATTTTACCTTCTTCAAATGCATCTAACATCACTTTAACAGAACCAATCAGATCAGCTAAAAGCGGTTGATCGCCTAAATGAGAAGTTGCACTGACAACTCTTCCACCAACACGTTGGAAAAAAGAGGCCGCCTTTTGCCCAATAAGGCAAAGATCGATGTCTACACCTTGATCAGACCAGCTTTTCATATGATTGATTGCCGCTTTAAAGGCGTTAATATTTAAACCACCACATAAGCCTCGATCCGTCGAAATCACAATATATCCCACACGGCTCACCTCTCTATCTATGGTGAAAGGGTGGGTATATTCTAATTTGGCTTCTGCAACGTGATGAATCACTTTTCGTGCGTGTAAAGCATAAGGACGGGCTGCAGTCATACGATCCTGCGCCTTACGCATTTTACTGGCTGCCACCATTTCCATGGCTTTAGTGATTTTTTGGGTGTTTTTAATACTCCCAATTTTGGTTCTAATCTCTTTTGCGCTTCCCATAAACTTATCCGTTTCGGTTAATTAAAGTTTGAGGGGTATTCATTTAAAACACCCCCCAATATGGGCTTACCAAGTTTGGGTTTCTTTAAAAGAAGTCACCAATTTTTCTAACTCGGCTTTAGTTTCATCGTTAAAGTTTGCTGTGTCATTAATGTTTTTCATTAAGTCAGCAAATTCACGATTAGCATAATCTAACAAGGCTTCTTCAAAAGCGCCGATTTTGTGCAATTCAACACTTTTCAAATGGCCATGTTCAGCGGCATACAATGATGTTGCCATTTCTGCAACATTTAATGGACTGTATTGCTTTTGCTTCATCAATTCAGTCACACGTTGACCGTGCTCTAGCTGTGCTCTGGTTGCTTCATCTAAGTCAGATGCGAACTGAGCGAATGCCGCCAATTCACGATACTGAGCTAATGCTAAACGAATACCACCACCTAGCTTTTTAATAATTTTAGTCTGAGCAGCACCACCCACACGAGAAACCGATAGACCCGCATTTACCGCTGGACGAATACCGGCGTTAAATAAGTCTGTCTCAAGGAAGATCTGACCGTCAGTAATCGAAATTACGTTGGTTGGTACGAAAGCAGATACGTCACCCGCTTGAGTCTCAATAATTGGCAATGCGGTCAATGAACCAGTTTTGCCTTTTACTGCGCCATGGGTAATTTTTTCTACATATTCAGCATTGATACGTGCAGCACGCTCTAACAAACGAGAGTGTAAATAGAATACGTCACCTGGATAGGCTTCACGTCCTGGTGGACGGCGTAACAACAAGGAAATTTGACGATATGCCCAAGCTTGCTTGGTTAAGTCATCATATACAATTAAAGCGTCTTCGCCGCGGTCACGGAAAAACTCGCCCATTGTACAACCTGAAAATGGCGCAATATATTGTAATGCAGCAGATTCAGAAGCGGTTGCAGCAACAACGATGGTGTGCTTCATGGCGTCATGTTCTTCTAATTTACGAACGATGTTTGCAACAGTTGAAGCTTTTTGACCAATCGCCACATAAATACAAGGAACGCCTGTGCCTTTTTGATTGATAATCGCATCAATCGCAATCGCTGTTTTACCCGTTTGACGGTCACCAATAATCAATTCACGTTGACCGCGTCCAACAGGAATCATCGCGTCAATGGACTTGATACCCGTTTGAACGGGTTGATCAACAGATTGACGGGCAATTACGCCCGGGGCAACTTTTTCTACTGGAGAGGTTTGTTTGGCGTCGATTGGGCCTTTTCCATCAATTGGATTACCCAATGCATCCACAACACGGCCTAATAGGGCCTCACCAGTCGGAACTTCAAGGATTCGGCCGGTACATTTAGCCGATTGACCTTCAACGATACCGTCATAATCACCTAATACCACCGCACCAACAGAGTCGCGCTCAAGGTTCATGGCAAGTGCATAACGACCACCTGGAAGTTCTATCATTTCACCTTGCATGACCTCAGCCAAGCCGTGAATACGGATAATACCATCAGACACACTAACAATTGTGCCTTCATTTCTAGCTTCAGAAACTACTTCAAAATCACTGATTCGTTTTTTGATTAGTTCACTAATTTCTGAGGGATTCAGTTGCATGCTCATGCTCTGTATTCCTATTTAAAAGAGTAGGGTTTCAGTAAGTTTGGCAATTTTGCCACGTACCGTTCCATCAATCACCAAATCTTCGGCCTTCACTAACAAGCCTCCGATTACGCTGGCGTCAATATGATTTATAATGGTTACCTTTCGGCCCAATTTGCTTTCAAGTTTGCTGATAAAAAGCGTTTGTTGTTCTGAAGTCAGAGCAACCGCTGATGTTAATTCAACATTCACCGTTTTTTCATGGTTTGCTTTAAAAGTTTCAAATTGTTTTGCAATGGCAGTTAAAGTTGACAATCGATTGTTTGTAGAAAGAGTTTTTAGGAAATTAACGATTTTTTCATCGGTAACTTCACCCTTTAAGTTGTCATTCATAATGGCAACAAACAATTTAACCAACTGCTCTGCATTCACCGAAGGGTTGCTTAATAAATCTTTAACTTGCGAATCGTCTGCTATAAAGGCAGCAAGACTCAATGCCTGAGACCATACGTCCAAATTCCCAGATTCAAGTGCAAACTCAAATGCTGCTTTCGCGTAAGGTCGTGCTAGGGTGTTAAGTTCTGCCATCACAGTTACCTTTAGATTTGCTCTGCCAGTTTATTTAACAGGTCTTGATGATCTTGCGCGTTAATGCTTCGTTCTAGAATTTTTTCTGCACCAGCTACGGCTAAGCCTGCTAATTGTGCACGTAAAGATTCTTTAGCTCGATTCATTTCCTGATCTAATTCTGCCATTGCGCCCGCTTTTATACGGTCAGCTTCAATTTTTGCATCACCTTTAGCAGATTCTACAACTTGTGAATGGCGTTTATTGGCTTGCTCTACGATTTCTGCCGCTTGTAATTTAGCTTCACGTAAAAGATTTGCCGCTTCACGTTTCGCTAATTCTCTGTCTTGAGAACCGCGTTCTGCAGCAGCTAAGCCTTCAGCAATTTTATTTTGACGTTCTTCAATAGCAGCCATCAAAGGAGGCCATACAAATTTCATACAAAAGAATACGAAACCTGCGAAAACGATCATCTCTAAAATCAATGTCATATTGATATTCATTGGGTTACTCCTGACTGTTTAAATTTCAGTGGATTAACCTTGAAGTGCCGCTAAGTAAGGACTTGCAAAAGTAAACCACATACCGATACCAATACCAATCATTGTTACCGCGTCAACAAGACCAGCAACCAAGAACATTTTTACTTGTAACATAGGGGCTAATTCAGGTTGTCTTGCAGTTGCTTCTAGGAATTTTCCACCTAAAAGACCGAAGCCGATTGCTGTACCTAGTGCGCCCAATCCTAAGATTAAAGTTACACCGAGTGCCGTGAAAGCTAAGATTGTTTCCATTGTTGTCTCCAGTTATAAAAGTTAAAAATTAAAAGTTATTGTTTGAAAATTAATGTTCTTCACAAGCCATGCTCAGATACACGATGGTTAACATCATGAAAATAAAAGCTTGTAGCCAAATGACCAATAAGTGGAATATCGCCCACCCCATCTGTGCAATAGCACCACCTACAAATCCTAAAGGTCCTGCTGTTAGCAACAGTGCAATCAGCAAAAATAACAATTCCCCTGCATATAGGTTACCGAAAAGTCGTAATGCTAAAGAAACAGGCTTTGCTAATAAATTTACGCCTTCCAAAATCAAGTTAAAAGGAAGCATCCATTTACCGAAGGGTTGGAAAGCAAGCTCTTTCAAAAAGCCACCAACACCTTTAATTTTTATACTGTAGAAAATAATCAGCAAGAATACGGAAATCGATAAACCAAATGTAATGTTTGGATCTGTAGAAGGAACTATCTTCAAATGGCTCACACCCATATGTTCAGCAGCCCAAGGGAACAAATCCACTGGAATAATATCCATGGTGTTCATCAGAATAATCCAAACGAAAATCGTTAATGCTAAAGGTGCAATTAAGCGGCTTTTACCGTGAAAGGATTCAATCACGCTGTTATTCACATATTCATAAACGATTTCGATGAAAGCTTGAAGCCTACCTGGAACACCTGTTGTGGCGTTTTTAGCAACTCGTCTAAATAGTGAAAGGAATATAACCCCTAATAGAATACCAAAACCCAAGGTGTCCAGGTTAACCGTTTTAAAGTTACCCGCACAGGCTTCAGGACCCCATTGCATGCCGGTTTCGGTTTTACAAACTTGTAAATTAGTCAAGTGATGCTTGATATAGCTTCCACTTGTCAACTCATGTTCTACTTCGCTCATGATCACTAAACCTTTTACTGATGCGATTTTTTAAATATTGCCAGCGCTAGCCAGTTCATTACTAAAGCCAATGCATAGCCCAAAAACAAAGGACCGGGTGTAACCACTAACCATTTGAACGCTGCAATAAAAAATACAACGGTCAACAATACTTTAATTGCTTCTCCTAAATACAGCGAAGCAACCACCTGCTGTGCCTGATTTGCTCCAGCATATTGAAAAGCCTTTAGGGCAAAATAAAAATTGGGGATGATTGCAATACCACCCCCAACTAATAGCGAATATCCAGCTGAATCTTTTGCAAATAACATCAGTAGGGCGGCAATACAAACAAGAATGATCTGTGATGCAACAACCTTCAGGGCAAGTTTCATACCTTGCTGGGTTAGGGCCTTCTTATTCATATTTTGTACCTTTCACGACAATTTGTTGTCTCATTACGATACAAACTGTACCCCTGAACCTCTAATTGAGAATCGTTCTCAATTGTAATTTTACTGACGGCCGAATTATACGGAAAAGCACTATTTAAGGCAACAAAATCTAAGCATTTATCACTATTTTGTTTAAATTTTGTGCTTTTTTATTCTTTATTCTTGCTCTAACCCCAATCTCTTTAAAATTCCATCGAGTTCATCTAAAGAATTGTAGTGAATCCTAATGTCTCCCTTGCCTTTGGCCGTATGGTTAAGTTGTATGGGTGCACTAAAATATTCACATAATCTTTTTTCCAAATATTGAGTATCTGTATCTATTTCTCTTTTAACTGCAACCACTGGATTTAACACTTTTCTAATCAATTTTTCTGTTTCTCGAACCGTTAATCCTTTTGAAACCACGGTTTTGGCCACTTGTGATTGTTCATTTCCCGACAATGCCAAAAGTGCTCGGGCATGGCCCATTTCTAGATCACCTCTTTCTACTAATAACCTGGCATCTTCATTGAGGTTGAGTAAACGCATTAGGTTAGTAACTGTAGTTCTGGATTTTCCCACAGCATCCGCTGTTTGTTGATGGGTTAAGCCAAACTCATCCATTAGCCTTTTTAAGGCAAAAGCTTCATCTATGGCATTTAAATCTTCCCGTTGTATATTTTCAATCAACGCCATAGCAATAGCGGCTTCATCTGGGACTTGACGTATAATTGATGGGATCTCGGTTAAGCCAGCCCGTTGAGAGGCTCTCCACCGTCTTTCACCAGCAATAATTTCGTAATTGTCTTTGCTAATTTCTCGAACCACAATTGGCTGGATAACACCTTGCTGCGAAATAGACATGGCGAGGTTTTCTAAACCTTCTTCTGTCATGTCTCTGCGTGGCTGATACTTACCACGTCGCATAAATTCTATAGGTAAATTAAGTAATCGATCGGTGTTTTTCAGTTCATCAAAACTTTGTGGATGTGCGATCTCTTCTTTTATATCTGATCCCACGCTTGCCGCACGTTTTTTGGTCAACAATGCATCTAAGCCTCGACCTAAACCTGATTTTTTTACCATGGGATATTCCCTTCTTTTAAAGTTTATTATTTCTTGTTGTTTGGAATCGTTTTTATGCGGGTTCTCTGGCGAGTTCTGTTTTAATCACTTCTTCCGCTAAAGCCATATAAGCCCTTGAACCTCTGGAGGTTTTATCATAATACATGGCGGGCAATCCATAACTTGGTGCTTCCGCTATTCTGACGTTTCTTGGGATAGGTGTTCTATAAACCTTATCACCAAAATGCTCTTGGAGCTGTGCAGAAACCTCTGTACATAGACGATTCCTAGGATCATACATTGTCCTTACTAATCCTTCTATCTGTAGATTAGGGTTATGCGATTCTGTAATTTGATCGATGGTGGATAATAATGCCGATAAACCTTCCAAGGCGAAATATTCGCATTGCATGGGTATAATTAGCGAATCTGCCGCAACCATGGCGTTGACGGACAGCATATTTAACGAGGGAGGGCAGTCGATAAAAATATAATCAAATTCATTTTTTGCTAGAGTTAAGGCGTTCTTTAAACGATGTTCTTTGTTTTCCATGCTGAGGAGATGTACTTCAGCAGCGGTGAGATCTCCATTTGCTGGAACAATGTAATAACCTGATTGCTCAGCATTCACCATGACTTCTTTTATCGCGGCAGATCCCACTAACACATCAAAAACGGAAAACTCAAGATCGTTTTTGTCAACACCCGATCCCATCGTAGTATTTCCCTGTGGATCCATATCCAATAGCAAAACCCTACGGCCAGTTGCTGCTAATGAAGCCGCCAGGTTAATACTGGTTGTGGTCTTTCCTACGCCACCTTTTTGATTTGTCACTGCAATAATACGTGCCACAACTTTTCCCCAATTAGCTAATTTATGTTTTTTATTGCCAAAGTTTCTTAATCACTAAATTTAATAGATGTCTTTTGGCATCTAAACCGGGCACGGTGATTTCTTGACTAAAAACCACTTCTACATCTTTTGGAAGCTGTTCTATTTCTTGCTCTGGAAACTTCCCCTTTAAGGCTTGAAATAGCCCAGTTGGATTATCTGCAATGAGATGCCGGCAATGTTGTACCATATCTAGCAAGGAGGCAAAAGCCCGAGAAACCACACTATCTACTTTTTTCTCTACATCTTCAACTCGAGCATGGCTGACTTCAACGTTTTTTATTTGGAATTCATAACAAAATTGTTGAATGAATCGGGTTTTTTTGCCATTGCTATCAACCAATAAGAATTTTTTTTGTGGAAATAATATGGCCAAGGGTATGCCAGGTATCCCAGCGCCTGTACCAATATCTGCTATATATTCTCCCTGAATAAAAGGCGCTACCGCCAAAGAGTCCATAATATGATGCGTAATCATCTTATCCACATCCCGAATGGCGGTGAGATTATAGGCTTTATTCCAGCGCATTAGTTGATGGATATATTGAACCAAGAGTTTAATTTTCGAGGGTTCAATATCAAAGGGGAGTTGAACACAAAGTTTGCTGATTTTTTCTTCTATTGACGCCATTACGCGCTCTTAACTTCTGTATCTTGATTTTTAAGCAGTTTGTGCTTCTTTAATGTTACCAATATCAAGGAAATCGCAGCAGGTGTTATTCCAGATATTCTTGAAGCCTGGGCTATAGTTTCTGGTTTTGCACTGGTTAGCTTTTGTACCACCTCGTTCGATAACCCAGAAACAATTGCATAGTTGAAATCATTAGGGATCAGCGTGTTTTCCTGTTTTAGTTGTCGCATAATATCTTGTTGTTGTCTGTCAATGTAACCAGCATATTTAACCTGTACTTCAATTTGATCACAAACTGACTTCGCCACCTGTTCCTGAGAATGGTATTCTGTGGGCAAAACTTGCGCCGCTAACAAGTCTTCTACCGTGATTTCTGGACGAGTTAATAACTGTTTTAAACTATAAGCTCGCGTTAATGGCTTATCTAATTTAGGTTCTAAATATTTTGCAGATTCAGAATCTGGCTGTACATATGTGCTATCCAGAAAATCTAATCCCTTTTCAATGGCCTCACGTTTATTGGCAAATTGCTCCCATTGATCTGTTTTAACCAATCCTAATTCATGACCCTTTTCCGTGAGTCTTAAATCAGCATTATCTTCTCTTAATAATAATCGATACTCAGCACGACTAGTAAACATACGATAGGGTTCCAATGTGCCGCGTGTGATTAAATCATCAATCAACACCCCAATATAAGCTTGGTCTCTTCTGGGTGACCAAGAGGGGTTTTGTTGTGATAATAAGGCTGCATTCATTCCCGCAATTAAACCCTGAGCTGCCGCTTCTTCATAACCTGTCGTGCCATTAATTTGACCAGCAAAAAATAAACCTTGCAGGTGCTTGGTTTCAAGGGAAGCCTTTAAATCTCTAGGATCAAAGAAATCATATTCAATGGCATAACCAGGCCTTGTGATATGAGCGTTTTCAAATCCAACAATAGATCGCACTAATTTTTGTTGGATATCAAAGGGTAAACTGGTAGAAATACCATTAGGGTACACCTCTTGAGTATTTAAGCCTTCTGGCTCAATAAATATTTGATGACTATTTCTATCCGCAAACCTTACTACTTTATCTTCAATAGAGGGGCAATATCTTGGCCCAATACCTTCAATCACGCCACTATACATGGGTGAACGATCCAGCCCAGAGCGAATAATTTCATGGGTTTTTTCATTGGTATAAGTAATATGACAGCTTATTTGTCTTGGGTGTTGTGCAACAGATCCCATAAACGAGAACACGGGGCAGGGAGTGTCACCAGCCTGCTGTTCCAAAGATTGATAGTTAATACTTCTGGCATCTAGTCTTGGTGGAGTACCCGTTTTTAATCGTTTAACGCGGAACGGTAATTCTCTTAAGCGCTGAGATAAAGCAATGGCTGGTGGATCACCAGCTCGTCCACCTGAATAATTAGATTCACCAATATGGATCTTTCCAGCTAAAAAGGTTCCTACTGTTAAAACCACTGTAGGTGCTGAAAATATCAGACCCATCTGGGTTTTCACGCCTATCACTTGGTCATTTTCGACTAACAGATCATCCACAGCCTGTTGAAATAAAGACAAATTTTCTGTATTTTCAAGGGTATGACGTATAAAATTTTTATAGAGGCTTCTATCGGCTTGCGCACGAGTGGCTCTGACTGCTGGGCCTTTACTCGCATTTAAGGTACGAAAATGGATGCCGGCATGATCAATGGCTCTCGCCATAATGCCACCTAGCGCATCAATTTCTTTCACTAAATGACCCTTGCCAATCCCGCCAATGGCTGGATTACAGGACATTTGTCCTAAAGTGTCGATATTATGGGTTAATAATAGCGTTTTAGCGCCCATTCGGGCAGATGCTAAGGCAGCTTCGGTACCAGCATGTCCACCACCCACAACAATAACATCAAATAATTGATCGAAACGCATAGTAATACCCACAAGAAAAACATAATCTTTAATAAAGTGACAAGCCATTCAACCCACTGTTAATCAGTGGGGCAAGATGATAACTGATTTTGGCGAAAAATTGAACAGTTAATATTTCCCTTTATTCATTTTATCAAGCACCTTTTCATCTCAACTTAAAATAAAAAGTTTAATCTTGATGAGCTGGGAATAGCTGGGCAAAGTGGTTTCTTTTTTGGCATGCTGTAGAAACTATTAACAGATTATTTCGGTGAATCAAACTCTGGTCTCCAAGCAAAGCATAATTGTCAGAAGACACCCAACCATATTTTATTTTCCAATACAAAAACTTGAAAATATTTCCCCCAACAAATCATCACTACTAAATTCACCGGTGATTTGACTTAAGGATTCTTGTGCCTGTTTGAGTTCTTCTGCTACTAATTCACCCGCTTTGTAAACTTGGAGTTGTATTTTAGCATTTTCTAAAGCTGTTGCTGCGTTTTCTAGAGCGGTTAAATGTCGTCTTCTTGCTAAAAAACTTCCCTCGGCTGTTTGATTAAAGCCAATGGACTGTTTCAGATGTTCTGTTAATAAATTAATTCCAATATCTTCTTTTACACTCAAATTAATCGAAGTGATGTTATCTTTAATTAATGTCACCCCTTTTTGGGGGGGCGCTGGTTCAGCTTGATAAAGATCTATCTTATTGACTAAAATAGTCACCGGTATAGTCGGCATAGGATGTTGTGATATCTGTTGCCAAATTTGTTGCGCACTCAGGTTAGCATGCTTAGCATCTGTCATTAATAACAAATGATCAGCCTTTTTTATTTCAGTCCACGCTTTTTCTATACCAATTTTCTCAACAACATCCTGACTTTCTCTTAATCCTGCGGTATCAATAATATGTACGGGTAAACCATCTATTAAAATTTGTTCTTTGAGTACATCTCTGGTTGTCCCTTCAATATCCGTCACAATTGCTGACTCTCTACCAGCTAATCGATTCAATAAACTTGATTTACCCACATTCGGTTTTCCAGCGATAACTATATTGATCCCTTCTCTCAGTAACGAACCTTGTTTTGCTCTCTGCTGAAGTTGATCAATTTTTTCAATAATTTCTAATAATTGCTTTTCTATTTTCCCATCGGATAAAAAATCTATCTCTTCTTCAGGAAAATCGATTCCAGCTTCCACATAGATGCGCAAATGTATTAGCGCATCTACCAGTTGATGGATTTTTTGGGAAAATTCACCATCGAGTGAACGAATAGCAGAACGTGCCGCTTGTTCGGAAGAGGCGTTGATTAAATCAGCAACGGCCTCAGCTTGTGCGAGATCAATTTTGTCGTTTAAATAGGCGCGTTGGGAAAATTCGCCAGGTAAGGCTAGTCTTGCACCATGGGCAATCACTTCTCTGAGCAGCATGTCTAAAACCACCGGACCACCATGTCCTTGAAGCTCTAGAACATCTTCCCCAGTAAAACTATGGGGTGCCTTGAAATAGAGGGCAATCCCTTTGTCGATAACTGTTTTTTGTGTGGAATAAAAAGGGAGATGATGAGCATGGCGGGGCTTGGGAACTAGTCCTAATATGGATGCAGCTATCGTTTCGCAAAGTTTTCCGGATATTCGGATAATACCGACACCACCTCTGCCTGGCGCAGTTGCCTGTGCTGTGATGGTGTCAGATAAGGACAATTTTAACCCTTTGCTTTTGCTGCTATTTTGAGATCCTCTTTTTCTATCATTTTATTCACTGCCAGTTGTTGAACAATTGATAAGGTGTTATTGACTACCCAATACAGAACTAATCCCGCAGGGAAAAACAAGAAGAAAACCGTCATCATAACAGGCATGAATTGCATGATTTTTTGTTGCATTGGATCCATGTTCGGTGCTGTTGGTTGCATTTTTTGCATTAAATACATGGATGCTCCCATAATCAGCGGAAGAATATAATAAGGATCTTGTATTGATAAATCATGGATCCATAGCATAAATGGAGCTTGGCGTAATTCTATAGATTCCATCAAAACCCAATACAATGCGAAAAATACCGGCATTTGAATCACTAAAGGTAAACAACCACCTAATGGATTGACTTTCTCTTTTTTATAGAGTTCCATTGTTGCCTTACCCATTTTTTGTCTATCATCACCATAGCGCTCCTTCAATGCCTGCATTTTAGGTTGTAATTTACGCATTTTGGCAAATGAACGATATTGTGCATTGGATAATGGAAATAATAGTAATTTAACGGTAAAGGTCACCATGATAATGGCTGCCCCCCAATTTCCTAATAGAGAATGCAACATCTTCAACAGAGCAAAAATGGGTTGTCCTATCCACCATAAAACGCCGTAATCAACGGTAAGCTCTAAACCAGGTGCTATTTTTTTAAGTTTTTCTTGGTTCTTAGGACCTACATACAGTTCCGCTTTTAAATGATACTGAGTCCCAGGTAAAATCGCCACTGCGGGTTGGAAAGCACCTATCGCCAGATTTTCTCCTGTTTTTAAGGTATACAAGGTGTTCATTTTATCTTTAGCAGGGATCCATGAGGTTAAAAAGTAATGTTGGATAATCGCGACCCATCCACCCTGTGTTTTCACATGAAGTGGTTTCGAGTCATCAACAATATCATCTACTATGTCTGAAAAAGCATATTTGGTATATTTTGTTTCTTGTGTAGAGTAGGCTCCACCTAAATAAGCATTCATACCTAATCCTGCTGATTTAGCTGTGTCTGGTAATTGATCTCTTAATAGTTGCGTATATAATCTGGTTTTTAAGGGTTGATCCGAGTTATTAATCACCTGATAATCCAGTTCTATCAAATAGCTTCCTTTTCTAAGTCGATAGGTTTTAATAAAACGAACACCATCTTGGTTGGTATAATATAAAGGAATATCCAAAATCAGATCTGAATTCCCTAGTGTATAATTGGCTTTATCTGATCTAAATAGCGCCTTCTGAGATGAACCATCGGGTGTGGTTTTACCAATCAAACCACTTTCTGCAAAATACACTCTTTGATCGTTACGAGTGAATAATGAAACAACCTCTTTTGAATGAATGCCCATGGTATAATTATTTAAACTTGCACCAACTATATTTCCGCCAACGGGATTAATCGTCAATTGCAACAGATCAGTTTGCACTTCGATCAGTGAAATATTGTCATTTTGAATCGGTTGAGCATCATCCGGTTCCATAGGAACGGATGTATCTATATTTGGAGTTGACTCGTTTAGCTCTACCTCTGTGCTCGCCTGGGGCAAACCTACATCTATTTCACTATTATCCGTGGTAGTAATGTTATTATTTGTCTTAGGTGCATGATCTTGCTGCCATGTCAAAAACAAAAAGTAACTGAGAATAGCAAATAAGCCAATAAGGAGTGTTCTTTGTCTTTCCATTATATTTATTCTTTCGTTGGATGTGAATGGGAGCAATTAGTGTGGACTGGTGGTACTGGATCAAAACCACCTTGTGATAATGGCTGGCATTTTCCTAGTCGTTTTAATGTTAACCAAAAACCTCTAACGACGCCATGGGTTTCAAATGCTTGTATTGCATAGCTTGAACAACTCGGGTAAAAACGGCACCTAGCACCCAAAAATGGGCTAATAAAGATCTGATAACCTTTTATCGGAAGTATGAGTATTGTAGAGGCTGTAATCAGTTTCAATGTTTAACATCCAATGAATGAACCAACCGAGATTCTATCTTTTTCCAGAGATTGTCTAATTGCTCAAATAATTCCTTATTATCACATTTTGTTGCATAGGGTTTGATTAGAACAACACAATCTACCTGTATTTCAGAAAAGTTGAATTGTCTGAAACTCTCTCTAATCAGTCTCTTTAAGCGATTTCTTTGAACCGCCAATTTGGCATTTTTTTTGGCGACAGCCAAGCCTAATCTTGTTTGAGTCTGTTCATTGTTTCTATACAATATCAAAAAACAATTGTCTGATACTTTTTGTGACTTCTCGAAAACATAAGAATAATCAGCAGAACAAACAAGGCGGCAAGATTTATTAAAACTATTGCTTTTAAAATAGTCTTTATTCATCTCTACCGCCTTGATGATGAGCTTAGCAAACTCTAAGCTCAAAAAATATAGTAACTATAACTATGCAATCTATAAATAGATTAAGCAGAAAGGACTTTACGACCCTTTGCTCTTCTGCGATTGATTAGTTTTCTACCATTTTTTGTCGCCATACGCGCACGAAAACCATGATCATGCTTACGCTTGAGGACACTGGGTTGAAAGGTTCTTTTCATCTGAGTGCACTACCTAAAATTATACTTAAACAAAAATGTAACACTTAGCTAGGCAAGCGCTACCTTCAAGGAGCGCAGTATTATGAAGGATTTTTTTTATAAGTCAATAGGTTTAACTCTGTTTTAACACTTTTATTTTAAGACATTATCATATCTGTGGATAAACCAAAAATAGCAATGATTAAAATTTAAAAATAATAAGAATACAATTTAGTATTTAAAATATAAACCAGCAGCCTATTATAATATCTTTATATATTTAAAAGATATTTATTATAATAGAGTCAAGTGTATTCTGTTGATATGTGTGTTAACTTATTGAATTTATTATTAATAAACATCAACATAACTTTGTTAGTAAGTTGATTAATTACAGCCTCTTCTTTGTGTATCTTTTTAAGCTCATATTTTTCCGGAGTAGTTATCTTCATTTTATAGCCCTAGGTATTACCAACTTATCCACAGCATACAAAATTTTATAAAGTTCTTTTTCTATAACTTGCGTGATTTTTTTTGCTTTTCTTTCTTGCAACTGTGGAAAATATTGGATCATTTATCTCATAACAGTTAAACTATCCACAAATATATATATCAGCCATACTCGGAATTGCGTGTTTCAGGTATCACAGGTATAGAACTTACATTCGCTTAGGCATCAAATAGCTTTTTTTGGACCCTATTAATGGAAACGATCGATACAGTTAAAATCTGGGAAAGATGCAAAAGACGGCTACAGGATGAATTAAGTTCACAGCATTTCAATACATGGATAAAACCTCTTCAATTGACCACAAGTTCTCATTCCATATTTACACTACTAGCTCCAAATGGATTTGTGGTCGATTGGGTTATAGATAAATACCAAGATCGCATTAATCAACTCATTATAGAATTTACCAATGACACTCGTATATTTGTAAATATTACCGTTGGTACTCAGGAAGCAAAACCTATTCAACGGCAAGTAACACACCAAACCAACAGCGTCACAAATGCCAATCAGTCTACATCCACTAACCAACAATATAAAAGTAGTTTAAACCCAGAGTTCAGACTGGATAATTATGTGGAAGGTAAAGCCAATCAACTTGCAAAAGCTGCAGCTATCCAAGTGGCGGAAAACCCCGGCGGTTCATATAACCCATTTTTTTTGTATGGTGGAACCGGACTAGGAAAAACCCATTTGATGCAGGCGGTAGGAAATGCTGTTCTGGCTAAAAATAAAGAGGCACGTGTGGTTTATCTTCATTCAGAACGCTTCGTTGCCGATATGGTGAAAGCATTACAAACCAATGCGATAGATAGTTTTAAAAAATACTACCGATCCATCGATGTTCTCCTAATAGATGATATACAATTCTTCGCACGGAAAACGGTTTCTCAAGAGGAGTTTTTCCATACTTTTAATGCACTTCTTGAAGGAAATCAACAAGTTATATTAACTTGTGATCGCTATCCTAAGGAAGTTGAAGGCTTAGAAGATCGATTGAAGTCACGTTTTGGTTGGGGGTTGACCCAAGCGATTGAACCCCCAGAACTAGAGATGCGAGTTGCTATATTGATGAGTAAGGCCAATCAAGTTGGCATCAGACTCCCTCATGAGGTGGCTTTTTTTATTGCTAAGCGCATTCGTTCTAATGTACGGGAATTGGAAGGTGCTCTTAAAAGAGTGATCGCTAATGCCAATTTCACAGGAAGAGCCATCACCCTCGATTTTGTTAAAGAGGCCTTACGAGATTTGTTAGCGGCTCAAGCAAAACTCATTAATATAGATAATATACAAAAGACTGCTGCCGATTATTATAAAATAAAATTAGCTGATCTTCTTTCTAAACGACGATCTCGCTCAATTGCTCGACCTCGACAAATGGCTATGGCTCTCGCCAAAGATCTCACCAATCATAGCTTACCTGAAATTGGATCATTTTTTGGTGGAAGAGATCATACAACCGTTTTACATGCTTGCCGAAAAATAAAAGAATTACGAGAAACCGATCAGGATATTGATCAAGATTACTTAAATCTTATGCGTGTGCTATCCAGCTAAGAGTTATATTTTATAGGTATTTTATGGAATTTAAAATTGACAAAATCAAACTCCTTGAAGCACTCAATGTGATATCAGGAGCGGTAGAGAAACGCCAAACAATGGCGATACTTTCTAATTTTTTATTAGAAGTTTATGACAATACATTGCATATGGTAGCTTCAGATCTTGAGGTAGAGCTCTCTATCGATATCACACCTGAATCGGTAGAGTCAGAAGGTTCTATTACTGTTCCTGCTCGTAAATTCATGGATATTACCAAAAGCTTACCAGATGATAAAGTGGTTACAGTGAATACTCAAGATAATAAATTAGTGATTCGTTCCAGTCGTTCAAAATTTACCCTACAGACATTGGCCTCTACAGATTATCCTCATGTAGAACAAGGGGTAGGATCTGGCAAACTTAATCTACCAGCGCCAATGCTTTCACATCTTATCGATAAATCACAATTTGCTATGGCACAACAAGATGTCCGTTATTACCTCAATGGCTTATATTTTGAGATAGATGGCACTCATCTTCGAACAGTAGCCACTGATGGTCATCGTCTCGCTATGTCCCAATTTCAACTTCAAGACTCCTTCGATATAGGTGTTATCATACCCAGAAAAGGTGTGTTAGAACTGGGGCGTCTTGTTGCAAATCGATCTTCCGATGTTTCTATTGTTGTGGGCAATAATCATATCAAAGCTGTTTTAAGCAATGTCACACTGATTTCAAAATTGGTTGATGGTAAATACCCCGACTATCAAAAAGTCATACCAAAAAATACCGATAAAGAAATACTGATAAACCGTAAAGTTTTTAAAGAAGGTTTACAAAGAGCTGCAATTTTAAGTAATGAAAAGTTCCGAGGCGTAAAACTAATTCTCAATAATGCAGAGGGTATTACGCTTTTATCACACAATCCAGAACAAGAAGAGGCAGAAATATTTATACCCGCAACCACTCAATCTTATGATTTAGAGATTGGTTTCAATGTGCAATATCTTCTGGACGTTGTTAACTCTTGTGACGAAGAAAATATTATGATCTATTTAGGTGATATTAATAGTAGCGCTTTAATTCAAGGAGAGAATAATCCTAATTCAATTTATGTTGTTATGCCAATGCGACTTTAATTTTAATGACTTGGTGCAACCTTTATATAGATGGAGTTAGAAATCTTAATCATTTAAATATTGATCTCCATAACAAGCTGACGTTTTTCACGGGAAATAATGGGGCTGGAAAAACAAGTATACTTGAAGCGATCTGTCTATTAACAACAGGCAGATCCTTCAAGACACGAAATAAAATTAGTGCATTACAACATGATAACGAAAAGCTTCATTTGTTTGCTGAATTTAAAGATAACCAAGAGAACATACATAAACTTGGTTTTGGAATGACACAATCGGGCTTAAATACCATTAAATACAATGGAGAGGTACTTAATTCACTAGAAACACTATCCTCCCATTATTGTATTAAAGTCATTACACCGGATGTTTTTACTTCGATTACTGGAAAGGTAGATGAACGACGCAACCTTCTTGATTGGCAGTTGTTCCACGTGGAACAATTTTTCCTAGCAACAAAGAAAAAATATACAAAAGTATTACAACATAGAAATGCCTTATTGAAGGAGGCAAAACTTAACAAACAACCACTGCATGAAATCCGGAAGAATATTCAGTATTGGAATGAATTACTCATTTCTTTATCTGAGAAACTTGATAATTACCGTGATTCGACTGTTGATACCTTAACATTTAAGCTCAACCAACTTCTCAAAGAGAGTAATACTATCAACAACTCCATGTTAAATATCTATACACTCAGTCATCGCTATTCAAGAGGTTGGTCAAAGGAAAAGCGACTTATTGATCAACTGACAGCTTCCTTGCAAGATGATATTTTTAAAGGTTACACACAATATGGAGCACATAAGTTTGACTTTACTTTTTTCATTAATCGTAAATCAGCTGCTGAGACTCTTTCGAGAGGCGAACTAAAGACACTTGCAGTCGCAACGCAAATCGCTCAAGTTTCTATAGCGGCACAATACAAAAACAATATATTGGTTCTTATTGATGATTTGTTTGCTGAACTTGATTATGAACATGCTATTTGGTGTCTTCAACAATTATGGATAATGCCCAATGTGCAAGTTATTGTTACTGGTATTGATATCCACGATGCAGTAAAAGACAAATTTAGTGCAAAAGATACTAAATGGTTCCACGTGGAACATGGTAAAATTACCCAAAGATAGATAAATACAAATAGGACAAATTATGTCAAATATTTATGACTCAAGCAGTATTAAAGTTTTAAAGGGTTTAGACGCTGTAAGAAAACGCCCAGGCATGTATATCGGTGATACAGACGATGGCACAGGATTACATCACATGGTCTTTGAAGTGGTGGATAATTCAATAGACGAAGCTTTGGCTGGACACTGTAGCAACATATTAGTCACGATTCATCCAGATAATTCAGTTTCAGTGAGAGATGATGGAAGAGGAATACCCGTCGAAATACATGAAGAGGAAGGGGTTTCTGCAGCACAGGTCATTATGACGGTTCTTCACGCTGGTGGAAAGTTTGATGATAACTCCTACAAAGTGTCTGGGGGTTTACATGGTGTAGGGGTGTCTGTTGTAAATGCATTATCTAAGAAACTGGTTTTGACAGTGAAAAGAAATGGACATGTTTATGAGCAGGTTTATATTCATGGCGAACCCATGGCTCCTATTGAAATGGTGGGAAATACTAGTTCTACTGGGACAGAAATACGCTTTTATCCAAGTGAAGAAACTTTTACCAATATAGATTTTCACTTTGATATTCTGGTTAAAAGATTGAGAGAATTGTCTTTCTTAAACTCTGGCGTAAAAATTGACATATTAGATGAACGTACTGGGAAGGAAGAAAAATTCTCTTATGAGGGGGGGATTAGTTCATTTATAGAATACTTGAATCAAGCAAAAACGCCTATTCATCCAGATATATTACATTTCACCGAAGCTAGAGATGATGGCACCACAGTTGAAGTGGCACTACAATGGAATGAATCTTATCAAGAAAACATTTACTGTTTTACCAATAACATACCTCAACGGGATGGTGGTACACACTTAGCTGGATTTAGAGCCGGTCTAACCAGAACACTCAATACCTATATTGAGAACGAAGGTTACAATAAGAAATCTAAAGTGAATACAACAGGGGATGACTCAAGAGAAGGCCTTACTTGTATAATTTCTGTTAAGGTACCAGATCCTAAATTTTCATCACAAACAAAAGATAAATTAGTCTCTTCTGAAGTTAAATCTGCAGTGGAAAAGACAGTAAGTGAAAATATGAACAATTTTCTTTTAGAAAATCCGCAGCAAGCCAAATTGATTGTGACAAAGATGGTAGATGCAGCTAGAGCGAGGGAAGCCGCGCGTAAGGCAAGAGAAATGACCAGGAGGAAAAGTGTGCTGGATATTGCTGGTTTACCGGGTAAGTTAGCTGATTGCCAAGAGAAAGATCCTGCCAACTCCGAATTATTTATCGTGGAAGGGGACTCGGCGGGAGGTTCTGCCAAACAGGGTCGAAACAGGAAGAATCAGGCAATTCTACCACTGAAGGGTAAAATTCTTAACGTAGAAAGAGCAAGATTTGATAGGATGATATCCTCACAAGAAGTAGGAACATTAATTACTGCGCTTGGTTGTGGTATTGGGCGAGAAGAATATAATCCAGATAAAACCCGCTATCATAAAATTATTATCATGACGGATGCTGACGTCGATGGCGCGCACATCAGAACGCTATTATTAACCTTCTTCTACCGACAAACAATTGATCTAATACAACGAGGCTACATCTATATAGCTCAGCCCCCTCTCTATAAGGTTAAGAAGGGTAAACAAGAGCAATACATTAAAGATGAGCAATCTTTAGATGATTATCTCACCACTATAGCGCTTACCGACGCCATATTTAAACCTGGTGTTGAAGAGCAAGAAATATCAGGCGTAGCTTTGGAAAATCTGATTAATGATTTCAAAAAGGTTCAAAAAACTATTCAGAGACTCAGAAAAATATACCCAGATGCTTTATTAAACTGTTTAATGTATATCTACAAATTAAAGACCGACGATTTGAAAGAACAAGAAAAGGTAGAAAACTGGTGTGAAGCGCTCAATAAGCATTTTCAGAGCAACACCCAGTTAGCAGGCGCGATTAATTACGAGATGACACTTCATTTTGATGAAGAAAGATCTATTTACTTGCCGGAAATTGTGAGTTTAGAGCATGGGATCACCAGAGTTTATACTTTAAGTCGAGAATTCATCGATAGTGATGAATATGCCAAAATCACAAAGTTGGGTACCTATTTAACCGATTTGATTCAGCCAGGTGCTGAGATTCGAAGAGGTGAAAGGATTGAGAAAGTTTCAAATATTGGTGATATGGTAGAATGGTTAATGAACCAAGCGCGAAGAGGTCAAAATATTCAACGCTATAAAGGATTGGGCGAAATGAATCCTGATCAGCTTTGGGACACAACCATGAACCCTGATAGTAGAAGATTGTTACAGGTTAAAATCGAGGATGCGATTAAATCAGACAGCCTTTTTGCTACATTGATGGGTGACGATGTAGAACCGAGACGTGCCTTTATTGAAACCAACGCAATGGCTGTTTCGAATTTAGATATTTAATAAACAGGAAATAAAATGAAAAGAATTCGAATAGCGACCAGAAAAAGTCCCTTGGCTCTTTGGCAAGCAAACTTTATAAAAAATCGTTTGTCGGAACTTTACCCAAATATGGAATTAGAGTTAGTGACCTTGACGACGAAAGGAGATCAGATATTAGATTCCCCTTTATCCAAAGTGGGCGGAAAGGGGCTGTTCGTGAAGGAGTTGGAAGTTGCTATGCTCGAGCAAAGAGCGGACTTGGCTGTGCATTCCATGAAAGATGTTCCCATGGTTCTACCAGAAGAATTTTATATTTCCACTATATGCCAGCGTGAATGTGCCACAGATGCATTAGTATCCAATCGCTATCAATCTATCGATGAGCTACCGCTAGGTGCAGTGGTAGGTACTTCGAGCTTAAGAAGACAAACTCAGTTGAAAAAACTGCGTCCTGATTTGGTGATAAAAGATCTGCGAGGCAATGTTGGCACTCGACTATCCAAATTGGACAATGGAGACTACGATGCGATTTTACTTGCTTCAGCTGGTTTGATGAGATTGAGACTAGAAGAAAGGATTGCCACTAAGATCCCAGTTGATAAAATGTTACCAGCAGTTGGCCAAGGCGCTGTAGGTATAGAGATCAGAAAAGAAGATTTGCAATTGGCAAAACTGCTTGAACCCTTACATTGCCAATCAACGGCCGTTAGGGTCAAAGCTGAAAGAGCGATGAACTATAAATTAAATGGTGGTTGTCAGGTGCCTATCGCAGGATATGCTATATTAAAGGGTGAACACATTATATTAAAGGGCATGGTTGCCAATGTACAGGGTACAAAATTTATTCATAAAGAAATGCAAGGCTTAGCAGAAGAGGCCGAAGAGCTAGGAACTAAAATGGCTGAGGCATTGATTGCAGCGGGAGCTATGGAGTTGTTAGGTACTATGCATGGATAGTGGTATTTCACCGAGATTACTATTATTGAGAAGCGAGCAAGATAATGCTGAAATGGAAATGCTTTGTTCAGAGAGAGGAATAAAAACATTTTCATTTTCAGCACTAAAGCTATTACCAAAGAAATTAACACAGCGAAATATTCAACAATTAAAAGAAGCAGAAATTATTATATTTTGTAGTAAACCAGCTGTTACATTTTTTCAGCAATATTTAAACCATATAGAACAAAAGAAAATATTTGCTGTGGGTAAGAGTACTGGACGATTCTTGAAAGGATCAGGACTAGAAACCGTACAAATACCACAACAACAGGATTCCGAAGGACTCCTGGCGCTTTCAACTTTACAGAAAGTATGTGGTAAAAAAATATTGGTGATCAGTGGTGAAAATGGATTAGATACTATTCAACAACGCTTAGTTGAGAGGGGAGCTTTTGTTGATAAATTAGAGGTTTATCAAAGGCAAAAAAATCAGATGGATAATGGCACATTATTAGCATTAAAAAAATTCAAACCTAATTGTGTGCTAATCACCAGTGTTGAAATACTAGAGTCGTGTGTTAAAGCTGTTGCTGGTTATATTGATCTCTCAAAACTTCATATTATTAGTGCTTCTAAAAGAATAACACAAGCAGCGAAATTAAAAACATTTCAATGTATTACTCAAAGCGAAGGTGCATCAAACTTAGTGATGTTACGCAAAGTTTTGGAAGTATACACACCTCCAGAGAATAAAAATGAATAATGTAAAGAATATGGATAATCAGGATCAAAAACTTATCGTGCAAGAGGAGGGTAGTCAAAAGAAAGCTAACCCACAAGTGCCTAATACAAACCAATCAAGAATAGTATTATCAATGATACTTGTAGTTATTTTATTAATTGTTAATCTCTTAGGATTAGGTCTTGCAAGTTGGTATTTTAATGATAAAACAAGAGATTTTGAAAATGAAAGTCGCGGAAAATACGACCAGTTGAATAGCACATTATCTAAAATAGATAATGCAAATCCAGAGATTAATCAAAAAATTAATCAACTTCAAGATGCTATTGAAAAACAACAAAAATTAATCAATGTGAAATTAGAAAAAAATCAAACTGAGCAACAAAAATGGATGAAGGATGTTGAGGATCAAATCTTTGGTATTCAAAAAACAAACAAAGATCCTAAAGCTGCATTACAGCAGGAATTAGTGAATACAGAAGTTGATTTTTTAATTAGAACTGCACAACAAAAATTAAGTTTAACGGGTGACAGTAAAATGGTTATTCAATTATTAGATGCAGCAGATGATCGTTTAAAAAAATCTAAGAATATCCGTGCAATTAAAGTAAGAGAGGCTATAGCCGTTGATAAAACGCAATTAAAACTTTTAGAGGCTAATGATCCAGTTTCTAGTTTTCTTACTATAGAAAGCCTTTCAAAGTATTTGAAAGAAATGCCCTTGATCAGCTTAGATGATCAAGGAGAAATTGTTGGGGAAAAAAATGATAAATCCCATTTAAGTTTGAGCATAACAAGCGTGTTAGATAAATGGTTTAAAGTAACAGATATTACCGACAAACCCATTCAATTATTATCAACTAAAGATCGAGTTGTTATTCGAGAGAATGTGGAATTTATGTTGCATGAAATACAATATGCCATCATGACCAACAATGTGAAATTTAAAGATTCAGCTCTGTCAAAACTAAATACCTATTTAAAAGAATATTACATTCTCAATAATAGTCAAAATGAATTTATTGTCTCTGAAATTAAAAAATTAGAAGGTGCTAATACATTACAGATTAACAGTATAATTTTATCAGCAATTGATGTGCTTCAGGAGTTTGATGTAAAACAAAAAGATGTAGTTCAGGGTGTCGAATGAAAATAATTATTGGATTACTTATATTTATTATTGTTGGTTTTATACTGGGCCCATTGGTACAAAATATTCCAGGTAGTGTTCATATCCTGCTGACAGATAAAAGTATTCAGTTTCCATTATGGATAGCTCTGATTTTTTTTGTTTTGTTTTTTGTAGGTACAGTTTTTGTAATACATTTATATCGATATACCACTTCAGGGTTAAGTTCCATCATTGGAAAATCACAGAATAAAAAAAATAAATTGGCGATAGTTCATATTAACAATGCTTTTCTTGCCTATATCAAAGGTGAGTTTGAAGAGATGAATAAATGGCTGATTAAAAGCTCAATGCATCCCCAGTTGAACTTTTTAAGTCACTTATATGCGGCAAAATTAGCACAATTTCAGTTGGATATTACACGTAGAGACAAGTGTCTGATAAAAGCCGCTGAAATTAAACCAGACAAACAATTTATTGTGGATTTATTCAAAGCAGATCTTTTAATTCAAGAAGGAAATAATATAGAAGCTTGGAATATATTAAGTCAGTTAAAAGATCAAAGAAATAAAAAGGCGATCAACTTGATGTTAGATGTTGGTATCAAACTGAAGCGTTGGGATGAATGCTTTGAATTACTGTTACTTTCAAAAAAGTTAAAAATGACAGAATATTCCAAGGATTTTCAGTTTTATGAGAGGGTTGTTTCAGGTGTGCTGGAACGGTTTCAAACACCGGTTGATCTCAATGTATTGAATCAGTTTTGGAAAAAAGTGCCCAAAGAGGTAACAAAAGAAGAACCGATTTTTCTTCAGTATATAGAATGTTTGTTTAGGTTAGGCGATAAAAAAACAGCGCAAAAACTATTGGTGGATAGAATCAAAAAACATGAGTCGATCAATGGGGCTGCCCTTTATTTAACGCTGGATTTTGGCGATAAAGCTTCTCAGCTATTATTGGTTGAAAATTCGAAACTGGAAATGGCCAGTCATGAAAAAGCGTTGTTATCTTTAGTTAAAATAACCTGTGATTTAAATTATTGGGGAAAAGCCAGAGATTATTGCGAATCTTTGTTAGCGCTAAATAGTAAAATAGACTATTTACTTATTATGAGTAAGATTCTTTCGGAATTGGATCAAGCCGACAGATCATTAATTTTTTATCAAAAAGCGCTGAAACAGTTGAATTAATTAATATAAAATTTATTTCAATCTAAGTTTACTTAAGTAAAGGGTGATCTTCAGGCAATTGTTTAGTTACCCAAATAGCCAGTTTATGTTTCATATTGGGTTGATCTTCGTGTTGTTTTGGCAAAGCAGCAACCAGACCTTCACTGACCAATAAACGATATAAAGCCTCAACTTTAACATTTGAAGAGTCATTAGGGCCAAATTTTTTATACCCCCTTCTTTGGGCATAGATTTCTGCCACCTCAAGGGCTTTTTTGGTTAATGCCGCTTCATTTTTAAGTTTTTTCATAAGATGAACTTTCAGATCCACAGTGAGCAAAAATGTAAATAAGAAGGAAAAAGATCCCAAAAAAAGAACTATTTCGGTACATTTTACAAATATCAGTTAATATGCAGTATAGACCTAAATATTAAGGTTGTCTGAGAATCCTTTCAACCTTTAACCATAACTTCAAATGAATAACGAGCCTTATGACATCTTTTCCGCTAGAGAAAGACCCCCAACGAGAAGCAGAACTTTCAAAATATGAGGCTCCAACCGCGAGCCGCCAGTACATCTTGCAAGTTTTAGAGCATCTGAAACAGCCCGCAGAATTGGAAGAGTTGATTGAAGCTTTTGGCTTATCAGATGAAGAGGCGATTAATAAGTTAACCTACCGACTAAAGGCCATGGAAAGGGCTGGCCAGATCCTGTTTGATAGAAAACAACGCTATGGTTTGGTGGAACATATGAATGTCCATCTTGGTGTTGTGCTGGCTCATGCTGATGGCTTTGGTTTTGTAAAAATGGACAAGGGCGGGGACGATTGGTATTTAAGCCCAAGAGATATGAAACCCTTATTACCGAATGATCGTGTTTTGGTAACGGTGAAAGGGGTGAATAGAAAAGGACGAATTGAAGCCAGTGTTGCTCGAATTATTGAAGAGGGTAATAAAAATATCGTCGGGCAATATCACGAGCAAGATGGCTTGAAGTATGTAGTTCCTGAAGACAAAAGAATTAACTTTGAAATTCAATTAGATGCCACATCAACTTTAAAAGCTAAACTCGGCGAGTTGGTGTTGGTTGAGCTATTACAAAGACCCACGCGTTATAACCCAGCCAAAGGGTTAATGATAGAAATACTGGGTGAGCCTATGGCGCCTGGAATGGAAATTGCCATAGCGTTGAGATCCTTTGATCTCCCCTTCGTCTGGCCCAAAGCCGTTGAAGAAGAATGTGCGAATTTACATGCGGAGGTGATGAAGGCGGATATCAAAGGTCGCCGAGATCTCACGCAACTACCTTTAGTGACCATTGATGGCGAGGATGCTAGAGATTTTGATGATGCAGTGTTTTGTGAGAAAAAAGCTACAGGTGGTTGGAGGCTTTGGGTGGCTATCGCCGATGTCAGTCATTATGTGAAGCCAGATTCTGCATTAGATTTGGAAGGACAAAATAGAGGGAATTCTGTTTATTTCCCCGGGGAAGTGATCCCCATGTTGCCAGAAATCCTTTCCAATGGTTTGTGTTCTTTAAAGCCGGATGTTCATCGTTTGGCGATGATCTGTGAAATGACGGTGAGTCAACAGGGTAATTTATCGGGTTATCAGTTTTATCCTGCAGTTATTCGCTCCCATGCGCGATTAACTTACACTCAGGTTTGGCAATATTTATCGAAACCGGAGCAGCTTCCTAAGGATTTTTTAGGCAAAAATCACCAAAGATTGATTGAACCATTAAATGAAATTTATCGCTTATTTCATGCCTTATCAAAAGCACGTTATCAGAGAGGCTGTATCGATTTTGATACAGTAGAAACAGGGTTTATTTTTAGTGCGGATAGGAAAATAGAAAGTATTCGACCTATTTATAGAAACGATGTCCATAAAATTATTGAAGAATGCATGATATTGGCGAATGTGGCCTCAGCGAGATTTTTAGTTAAATTAAAGGCACAGGGTGTATTCAGAAACCACCAAGGGCCGACACAGAAAAAACTGGACACCCTCCGCGGCTACTTGGGGCAGTTGGGCTTATCTTTAAGTGGTGGCGAAAAGCCAACCCCGAAAGACTTTGAGCATTTGCTTGAATCGATTAAAGAGCGAGTAGATGTTGAGCAAATTCAACTTATGATGCTGAGAAGTCTTTCACAAGCTCAGTATGAAACGGAAAATGAGGGGCATTTTGGACTCGCATTAGCAGGCTACAGCCACTTTACGAGTCCAATACGAAGGTATCCAGATTTAATCCTACACCGATTGATTAAATATCAACTGGTGCAACAAGGAAGTAAAGATCGTGGCGTGGAGTCTGGTTATCAATACTCACCAGAAAAGCTGACGCAACTGACTTCACAGTGTTCTCTTACAGAAAGACGTGCAGATGAAGCCACCCGGGATGTTTCTGATTGGCTTAAATGTGAATACATGCAGCATAAAATTGGTGAAAAATATGCTGGGCAGGTTGCTTCTGTGACGGGATTTGGCTTGTTTGTTCGATTAGATGAAATTTACATTGAGGGTTTGTTGCATATTAGTGCATTAAGCCGAGATTATTATCGTTTTGATGCCACTTCACAATCTTTGATTGGAGAAAGAACGGGGCAGCGCTTTGGTATTGGCGACAAAATGACGATTCGCGTGGCAAGGGTGAGTCTTGAGGATAGGAAAATAGATTTTGAGTTGGTTTCCCTCGATGCATCTTATCGTATGGAGAACAAGAATTCTAAGCAAAATAAAGGACGAGCTAACCAAAATAGCGCCAAATCGGAAAAAGCGCCAGCCAAAAAATCGAGAAAAAACAGTTCATCCAAAAAAAGCAAAACCAGGATCTCAGAGAAGCCTTCTAAAGTTGCTCGAAAATCCACTAAAGCTAAAAAAGCCAGCAATAATAATTTTAAACCCAAGAGAAGTAAAAAGTGAGCCCAAAAGATTCCAATTCCTTAACCTACGGATTGCATGCAGTTCAGTCCTTAGTCAAAAATCATCCAGAAAGAATCGCTAAAATTTGGGTGTTAAAAGGCAGACACGATCAAAGATTACAAAATGTATTAGATGAGGCTAAGGGTATCGATCGAGTCTATTGCAAAAAGGATAAGTTGAATGAGCTGGCCCAAGGAGGGAATCATCAAGGTATTATTGCCGATTGCGAAAGGCAGGAAGTGAACGGTAGAGCATGGGATGAAGACGATCTGTACGATGCCGTGGCCTTAGCCAAAAACAAAGCCTTATTGCTTATCTTGGATGGCGTGACAGATCCCCATAACCTTGGGGCCTGTATCCGAACAGCAGATGCAGCTGGTGTTTTAGCGGTCGTGGTGCCCAAAGATAACGCGTCAGGCTTAACGCCAGTTGTCGCCAAAGTTGCCTGTGGCGCAGCTGAAACTGTACCCTTAGTGCAGGTCACTAATTTATCCAGGACTATTCAAAAATTAAAAGAATTAGGTTTGTGGATGATAGGGACTACAGGAGAAGCTACTTTATCTATTTATAAAGCTAAACTGACAGGCCCAATGGGCTTAGTCATGGGAGCAGAAGGAAAGGGTATGAGAAGATTGACACAAGAAAATTGTGATGAGCTCATTCAAATTCCAATGGCTGGACAAGTTTCTAGTTTGAATGTGTCTGTAGCTACGGGTGTCGCTCTCTTTGAGATAGTGCGTCAGAGACAGAGTTAGACTAAAAGAAGGATAAAAAAAGAGGGCAAAAAAAAGCCCCGATGCTGGGGGGCAGTCGGGGCACATAATTCGGTTCTGCTTGGGGGAGCAAACCGACATCCGGCAACAAAGGAGGGATTACCAGATACACCAGATGGTGCTTACTAGGTGTAGACAAACTAGCTTTAAAAAAGTTACTGCTCGGGTTACAAATAAATGTAACTAAATATTTCAAGATTCCATGGGTAATATTACAGCTTAAATCTGCAATCAACTCCTTTATAATCAGAATAAAATGTCAATATATGGAGTTTAACTTAGAAACAGGGCGCCATTAGATAATAATATTAATGTGCCTCATCCCAATTATCGCCCATACCGGTTTCAACAACTAAGGGTACCGATAAATTGATGGCTTGCTCCATCAGTTCTTTCATCAACAGACTTAGATCCTCAGCCTGAGCTTCTGACGCTTCAAAAACCAATTCATCGTGAACCTGCATAATCATTTTAATGGGTAGGTTTTCTTCTACAATACGCTGGTCGACTTTGAGCATAGCCAGTTTGATAATATCTGCAGCTGTGCCTTGCATGGGGGCGTTGATGGCGGTTCGTTCGGCTGCTTTTCGATGTAAGCCATTTTTGGCATTGATTTGTGGTAAGTACAAGCGACGACCCAGTATGGTTTCAACAAATCCTTGTTTACGCGCTTTAATTTTTACATTTTCCATATAGTCTTCCACACCCGGATAACGCGCAAAATATTTATACATATAATGTTGAGCTTCATCACGTCCTATCCCAAGCTGCTTAGCTAAGCCAAAAGCTGACATACCATAAATCAGTCCAAAATTAATTGCCTTAGCATGTCTACGTTGATCGGATGTCACCGCATTTTTATCTACCTCAAAAACTTCTGCAGCCGTAGCACGGTGTACATCAATACCATTTTCAAAAGCGTAAAGTAGGCCTTTGTCTTGGGAAAGATGCGCCATAATGCGCAATTCAATTTGAGAATAGTCAGCGGCAATGATTTTTGTTTCTGGTGGACAAATAAATGCCTTGCGGATGCGTCGGCCTTGTTCTGTACGAATAGGGATATTTTGCAAATTAGGATCGGCCGAAGAAAGTCGTCCTGTTGCTGTTACCGCTTGATGGTATGAGGTGTGAACTCGACCAGTTGTCCGGTTAATTTGCAGGGGTAATTTGTCAGTATAGGTAGATTTGAGTTTACTTAAGCTACGATGTTCCATTAATAATTTGGGTAAAGGGAAATCATAAGCCAGTTCTTGTAATACTTCTTCTGCTGTAGAGGGTTGGCCTTTTGGGGTTTTTTTAACTACTGGGTGTTTGAGTTTTTCAAAGAGAATTTCTTGCAGCTGTTTTGGTGAGCTTAAATTGAATTCGCATTCAGCAATTGCAAACGCTTCAAGCTCTAATTGTTTGAGTCGATGCGCAATTTCTAAACTTTGTTTTTCTAATTCTGATGCATCAATCAAGACACCCTGACGCTCAATTTTGGCCAGCAAAGCAACCAAAGGCATTTCCACATCCTGATATAGGGATAAGATCTTAGGATGAGTCTCTATCTTAGGAAATAGGCATTGATGCAGACGCAAAGTCACATCGGCATCTTCCGCAGCATAAGCGCCAGCCTGTTCAAGCGGGATTTGATCAAAGCGTAATTGTTGTTTGCCTTTCCCAGCGACCTCTTCAAAAGAAATGGTTTGATGGTTGAGGTGCCTCAGTGCCAAACTGTCCATATCATGACGGCCTACCACGCTGTTGTTTAGGTAGGACTGCAACATGGTGTCGTGGGCGATACCTCGAAGTTGTATCCCTTCGTTGCTTAAAACCTTACTATCATACTTTAGATTCTGCCCAACCTTGGCTTGAGAGGGGCTCTCCAACCAAGGTTTCATCTTTTGCAATACCCATTGCTTATCAAGTTGTTGAGGGGCATCTAAATATTGATGAGAGAGGGGAACATAGCAAGCCTCACCAGCTTTAATACATAAAGAAAAGCCCACAAGCTGGGCATTCATAGCATCTAGATCGGTGGTTTCAGTATCAAAAGCCGTTAGAGGTGCTTGGTTAATTTTTTGTAGCCAGCTTTCGAAGCTTGGTTCATCTAAAACAAGTTGGTATTGGCTGGTGTCAAGTTGTTGGGAAGTGGGTATCTCCGCTGTTGCTTGATCAGCTTGGTTTTGCTGATTTAGGCTTTCTCGGTTAAATTCCTGTAACCAGCTTTTGAACTCTAGAGATTTATATTGGTCGATGACTTTAGGCTGATTGGCTCGGCCAAGCTCTAGATCTGCGAAACTTTGGGGTAAAGACAATTCAGTTCGGATGGTGACTAAATTTTTGGAGAGTGCTAATTGTTCAATATTGTCTCGAAGATTGTCACCGACTTTTCCTGCAATCTCTTCTTTGTGTTGCAACAAATTATCTAGGTTCCCATAAGTTAGTAACCATTTACTTGCTGTTTTAGGTCCAACTTTAGGGATACCAGGGATATTATCAGAAGTGTCACCAATTAAAGCCAAATAGTCAATCATCTGTTCTGGCTTCACACCAAACTTTTCAATAACTGAAGAGGGTGTCATTAAAAAATTGTTCATGGTATTGATGAGCGTGATTTGATCCGTGACCAGTTGCGCAAGATCTTTATCTCCGGTAGAGATAAGGATTTGATGCCCCTCTTTTGCCAAAGAAACCGCCAGGGTGCCAATAACATCATCTGCTTCTACATCAGGTACGGAAATTAAAGGCACGCCAAGATTTTGAATAAGCTCATGTAAGGGTGCTATTTGTGAGCGTAGATCATCGGGCATGGGTGGGCGGTGTGCTTTGTATTCTGGATAGAGATCGTTACGAAAGGTTTTACCTTTGGCATCAAATATCATGGCAAGATGGCTAGGATGGTAGTTGTCTATCAGCTTTTTCATCATATTTACCACACCATAAATGGCGCCTGTTGCCTGTCCTTTAGAATTGAGCAAGGGAGGCATGGCATGGAAGGCTCTAAATAAGTAAGAGGAAGCATCCACCAAAATGACAGGCGGTTTTTGAGGTGACATGGGATCGGGAACAGACATAAAATTATTAATCCATGGTAGAAAATATATTGGGTAAAAGCCTAGATTATCAGATAAAAGGCTTTGTAAGTTAAGTAACTTTCGGTAAGCTTGCACTATCATCCCATAAAGGAGACTGTTTATGAAAATGTATTGGAAAATTTCTTTAGGTTTATTGTTGTCCATGAGTATGGTTTTAGCTGCAGCACCCACTAAAGAAAGATCAGAAACACCTGTTTCCAAAGCAACAGAACCAGTAGAAGGCCGACCAAAGGTGGAGCAGGGCTATGTGCCTGAGCCCATTGTGAGTATCCGTGATACGAAGAAAGAAAAAATTGAGGAATACCGTATTAATGGTGTTTTAAGAGCGATTAAAGTAACTCCAAAAAATGGTTTACCATCCTATTACTTGGTGGACAAAGAGGCGACAGGTGTATTTACCCGCTTTGGTCCAGATACCGATCCAGGTATAATACCGCCATCTTGGATACTTTTTAGATGGTAAATGGACCACAGAAATAGCAACCCAAATAGTCTTGTTTAAAACAGAGTAAACTGTGGATAACTTGGTGGAAAACTTTGTAAGTTTATAAAATTTGCTTGATATCCTTGCAAGTAAGTTGGCGCACACTATAGTTTTAACGCCTTTATTTTCTGGCTTTATCTTGGCAAGATCTGTTGTAACTTACTGATGTGAATAATTTTTCTAACGTTTTTATTGTGTATAAATAGTCTTCTTATGTCAAATCAATGGTTAAAAAGCCTCTATCAACCTATCGAAATGTGGATATCCCTACTGGCCAAAGGATTGGCCTGGCTGACCTTTTTGCTGGTTATTATCGAATTTTCGGTGGTTGCATTACGCTATCTTTTTGATTTTCCATCTATTTCATTACAAGAAAGTGCTTTATGGGTGTTCAGTTTTATTTTTATGTTGGGGACTGCTTGCACCTTAGGTTTTGATGAACATGTTCGGGTTGATATCTTTTATCGCAAATGTTCCATTCAGTTTCAAACTTGGGTGAATCTATTCGGAATTATCTTCTTGCTGTTCCCTGTCTGTTTTTATCTGATCTATTTTAGCTGGCATACAGTACAGACAAGTTGGGTGCTCAATGAAGCTTCTTCCGAAGCGGGAGGGTTGCCTGCATTATACCTATTGAAAAGCTTGATGATAGTAATGCCTATTTTACTGAGCATTCAAGGATTGGCATGGATGCTCAGATGCATCGACACTCTGTTACAAAAATCAATCGTTAAGATTGAGCATCAGGGGATGATCCTATGATTGAATGGATTCCTCTCGTGATGTTTGCTGTGGTGTGTCTGGTATTAATGATGGGATTTCCTGTAGCATTTTCCTTAGCTGGTATCGCATTGGCATTTGCGCTTTTAGGCGAGCATTTTGGGTGGATGGTACCCGGAATGATCGAGGCAATTCCCTTTAGAGTCTTTGGAATTATGACCAATCAAACTTTATTGGCTGTCCCATTGTTTGTCTTTATGGGTGTAACCTTGGAAAAATCGAGGATTGCTGAGGATCTACTCGATTCTATGGCGAGAATGTTCGGAAAAAAACGAGGAGGATTAGGTGTTTCTGTCGCAGTCGTGGGGATGTTACTGGCTGCCAGCACTGGAATAGTCGGCGCGACCGTTGTCACCATGGGCTTATTGTCCTTGCCTTCCATGCTAAAGCGCGGCTATCGCCCATCATTAGCCAGTGGCATTATCTGTGCTTCTGGTACGTTAGGGCAAATTATCCCTCCCTCCATCGTTTTGGTGTTGCTTGGAGATGTCTTATCGAGCGCCTATCAGCAGGCACAAAGCAAAACCGGACATTATCCACCTGAAACCGTGTCGGTTGGCGATTTATTTTTGGGGGCGCTGATCCCAGGTTTGATTCTGGTCTTAGCTTATATATTATATGTGATGTGGGTGGCTTGGAGAGATCCATCCGCTGCGCCAGCCATCGAAGATGAGGGAAATAAACCCAGTTGGGGCCAATTAGCCCAAAGCCTTTTTTCTCCCTTGTTGTTAATCTTTGTTGTTTTAGGTTCTATTTTAATGGGTTGGGCGACTTCGACAGAAGCGGCAGCAGTGGGTGCTATGGGATCGCTTTTGTTAGCCTCTGTTAAAAGGGGTCTTAATTTAAAGCGGTTGCAAGAAATTGGTCATCTCACCATGACAACCTCCAGCATGGTGTTTATGATTTTGATTGGCGCTTCAGTATTTTCGCTGGTATTTAGAGCTTTTCAAGGGGACTTGTTGATTGAATCCGTCTTTACTAATATGCCAGGCGGTGTGGTAGGGGCAATGATTGTCGTGATGTTAGTCACTTTCTTGTTAGGATTTATTTTAGATTTTATTGAAATTACTTTTGTAGTTGTCCCCATTGTTGCACCAGTCCTATTGGTGATGGGCGTGCACCCAGTTTGGTTAGGCATTATGTTCGCTGTGAATTTACAAACGTCCTTTCTAACACCTCCTTTTGGTTTTAGTCTCTTTTATTTAAGAGGGGTGGCGCCAGAGAGTTTAGCGACATCAGAAATTTATAAAGGGGTGTTACCCTTTATTTTAATCCAACTATCTTTATTAATTTTACTCACTCTAGTACCCAGCCTGACAACTTGGTTGCCAGACGTGGTGTATGGGGGACGTTAGTCCCTAATCTGCAAATAGGTCAATTCAGAGAGTTGCGTCCAAGCTTTGATCTGCTGCTGAAAATTCTTATAGGAATGATAAATTTCTAGTGAAAGTGTATCTTCCCCAGCGCTCTCTTTGACAACCTCTTCAGAAAATATTTTTAACTGAGCCAAAACATCATCGGGCAATTTGCGGATATCTACATGATGTTGTTCTTTAAGCACCGTTAAAGCTTGAAAATTCTTCGCCATAAAGTCAGAAAGCATATCCTGATTAGCTACCAAGCAAGCATTTAAAACGATTTGCTGTAGATCTTCAGGGAGGGCTTGCAAAGCTTTTTCATTAATCAGTGCTTCGAGAGTCGATCCTGGCTCATGCCAGCCTGGATAATAATAATACTTGGCCGCTTTATAAAGACCAAAGGCGAGATCATTGGCTGGACCCACCCATTCAGCTGCATCTATTGCGCCTCGTTCAAGCGAAGTGAATACTTCCGAACCCGGAAGTAACACTGGAACGCCACCAGCTCTTTTTAAGACTTCTCCGCCTAGACCAGGTATGCGCATTTTAAGGCCCTGGAGATCGGCTAAGCCGTTTATTTCTTTATTGAACCAACCAGCCATTTGTACGCCGGTATTGCCAGCTGGGC
>Ga0210032_1000302_pt1 | contig 41028 bp, 31 predicted proteins | sample CryGeyCG2114_250_2_FD_185458 | JGI IMG/M metagenome (GOLD analysis project Ga0210032, IMG submission 185458) | Groundwater microbial communities from aquifer - Crystal Geyser CG13_big_fil_rev_8/21/14_2.50 (SPAdes) (version 2) | ecosystem: Environmental > Aquatic > Deep subsurface > Groundwater ... | reverse complement strand
AAGGCATTATTTAAGCGATTTTCGACATCTCTTTGATGCTTAGGGACCAACATGTCAATAAAGTCGATGACAATCAATCCTCCCACATCACGAAGTCTTAATTGACGGCCAATTTCATCCGCAGCTTCCAAGTTGGTGTTGTAAGCAGTTTCTTCGATATCTGAACCCTTGGTCGCTCTAGCCGAGTTGATATCGATAGAGATCATTGCTTCAGTGGGATCAATAACGATTGAACCACCGGAAGGAAGACGTACTTCCCTTTGGAAGGCTGATTCAATTTGACCTTCTATCTGGTAACGATTAAACAAAGGTACGGATTTGTCATTATATAACTTCACTTTATGGATATAATCGGGACGAACTAATTTGATATGGTCTACAGCTTCTTTAAAGGCTGCTTCTGTATCAATTAAAATTTCACTGATATCGGGTTTTAAATGATCACGAATAGCGCGAATAATGACATTGCCTTCTTGATAAATAAGGAAAGGAGCTGAGCGATTTTCTATAGATTTTAGAATAGCATCCCAAAGTTGTAACAGCACCTGTAAATCCCAAGCAAGTTCGTGCTCGTTACGGCTGACACCAGCTGTTCTGACAATAACGCCCATGCCCGTTGGCACTTGCAACTGACTCATTGCTTGTTTTAATTGGGCTCTTTCATCGCCCTCAATTCTTCTTGAAATGCCTCCAGCTCTGGGGTTATTGGGCATCAAAACTAAAAAATTTCCTGCTAGGCTGACAAAGGTGGTAAGTGCCGCGCCTTTTTGGCCGCGTTCTTCTTTTTCAATTTGGACGATTACTTCTTGTCCTTCTGAGAGAACATCTTTGATGTTTGGACGGCCTTTAAAACTATAGCCTTGAGGAAAATAGTCTCTGGCTATTTCTTTCATGGGTAAAAAACCATGTCGGTCTGCGCCATAGTCAACAAAAGCAGCTTCTAGGCTGGGTTCTACACGGGTAATCTTTCCGCGATAAACACTACCTTTTTTTTGTTCTCTGCCGGAGCTTTCTATATCTAAATCGTAGAGTTGTTGCCCATCTACAAGGGCGACACGCACTTCTTCTTCTTGCGTGGCATTGATTAAAATGCGTTTCATTATTGAATAGGTCTCACTATATATAGCGGACTGGTATTAACCGGAGATTCTGGGCTGGTTGGTTAAGAAATAGTTCTTAAAGCAAACCAGGGTATGATGTTGAGTTAGGGTTTCTACGGGGTTTAATGCCGCGGACTCAATTATTTGGCTGCTTATTGCACGCTTTGTACAGAGCTTATTTATGCTTCTGTTGTCAAAAAATCATCTTATTTGGCCCCAAGTAATCTTGGGGTTTGTACCGAATCTGTTATGGGTCTTTATCAAGTCACGCTTAAATTTATTAAATTAAGGGTGTAAGTTAATGGTCTTCCATTAACTAAAAAATTTTATTGCGCCTCTATTGCGCCTCTATTGCGCCTCTATTGCGCCTCTATTGCGCCTCTATTGTACTGCTTGTGTACTGCTTGTGCACTGCTTGTGCATTTGTACTGCTTGCACCAATTGTACTACTTGTGTACTGCTTGCACCACTTTCGTGCTTTTTAGTTTCACTTCCCCTCGATATCTCGACACAGTTCTTTCATTAAGCACTTGATCTGTGGTTTGAGCTGTCATGGGGGCAATTCATTGATTCACTGTGCACTTTAATACAAAAAAACAGTAGAAAGGCTGGTGAATATTAAGTGCTATTTATGAGGCTGTGTTCTTTATTTATCACTGTGTTTTAGCCCAATGGGCAATATACCAGCTAAGTTGTTGTGTATCAAGTAAAACTTCTTATTGCTTAACAAGTTATAGCAGGCTTAACATCAAGCTGATACAATCGCGAGATGAAACTCGAAAACACTCAAAAAGTTCAGATTTTAACGGTCACTGAAGATAGGGCTGGGCAACGCATTGATAATTTGTTACTTGGATTACTCAAAGGTGTGCCTAAAACTCATATCTATCGTTTATTGCGAAAAGGTGAGGTGAGAGTCAATAAAGGTCGTATTAAGGCAGATTATCGCTTAGTTGCAGGCGATTTACTCCGCCTTCCTCCTCTTCGACTAGATGAAACCGATAAACCTGCGGTGAACGCCACTTTAAATCATGTGCAAAAATTAGATACCACCATTCTAGAACTGGCGAAAGAATGGCTGGTCATTAATAAACCCACAGGTTACGCCGTACATGGTGGAAGTGGCCTAAGTTTTGGTGTGGTTGAGGGGTTAAGAGCTTTGCATCCTGAATGGCATTATTTGGAGCTAGTACATCGAATTGATCGTGAAACCTCTGGTATTTTACTGATGGCCAGAAAACGTAGTGCCTTACGACAGTTACATGAACAGCTTCGTGAACATAAGATGTCAAAAAAATATCTGTGCTTGGTGCATGGTGATTGGCCTGATGATTTGTATAAGGTGAGTGCGCCCTTATTTAAATCATCTGGACGTGGGGGAGAGCGCATTATGATCGTCTCTCAAAGCGGTCAGGAGTCTCTGACAAAATTTAAGGTCATTGCTCGCTATGGACACAGTACTCTACTACAAGCCGAGCCTGTGACGGGAAGAACGCATCAAATCAGGGTGCATTGTCAACATGCTGGATTTCCAATAGTTGGAGATCCTAAATATTTGCCTTCTCTATATCTGCAAGAGCAAGAACAAAAATGGCAAGTTAACCGATTGATGTTACATGCTGCGAAATTGAAGTTTGTACTCAATGAAATAACGCATCAGGTTAGAGCTCCACTCGATAAAGAATTTAATCGACTGTTAAATACCTTAGGTTATCCTCCAGAACTGATTGAACATTATTTGGGGTTAGATTGACAAAGGATCTTTGCCTTCGTTTGCTAAAAATTTTACTAAGTGAATTAAGGGTAATCCGATTAATGCATCGGGATCAGTGCTTTCAACGCTCTCAAAGAGTGCCACGCCCAAAGCTTCTGATTTAAAACTGCCTGCACATTGATAGGGTTTATCTCTGTTGAGGTAGTTTTCAATCTGTTGTTGATCCAATGTTCTAAATTTTACTTCGGTTCTAATGGTATCTGTTTGTGCCTGTCCAGTTTGAGCATTCAATAATACCAAAGAGGTATAAAAAAACACACTTTGTCCACTCATCATCATCAATTGGTTACAAGCATTTTGGTGATTGCCGGGTTTGCACAAAATATGTTGGCCGCATTGTGCGCCTTGATCCGATGCGATAATCAGCGCATCGGGATGAAGTCTAGCAACAGCTTGAGCTTTTTTTATGCCTAAGCGTAAAACCATTTCGGGCAAGGATTCTTGATCCAGTTTGGTTTCATCTACATCAGGTGAAACTTGAGAGAAAGGAAGGCCAAGTTTTTCTAATTGCGCCTTTCTAAAAGACGAGGATGAGGCTAAAATTAATTGCATAAGATGAAAAAGTACCCATTTTTTGAAAACGAAGGCTATTTTAACCATGAATTTTAATAAATTCAGCCATTTTCTTTGACTGGTTAGCAATTAATCGGTATTATTGCGCGCCTATGAAAGTCTCACCCTTACCTAAAACACTACATCCAAGGCGTATTGCTCAGTCTGGAGCCCTTATTGAAGGTTCTCTCGTGGTCGCTAAAATGTCTAATTTATGTGATGTGTTAAGTGATTCGGATGGAATTCTAAATGTTGGCTTGAGTGCTTCAAAGGATGAGCAACATAGAGTTCACATTCATGGTGATATTGATGGTTCAGTTTGGTTGACCTGTCAGTTGTGTTTAAAACCTATGCAACACAGTTTAAATCATCATTTTGATTTACTGGTGGTTTTAACTGATGAGCAAGCACAGCAAGTTGTTAAAAATCATGAACCTTTGATTGTAGAAGATGATACAATTGAAATTATGAAAGTGGTTGAAGAGGAGGTGTTATTATCTCTTCCCTTGGCACCGGTACATGAGACCAAATTAATGTGTCAAGAACATCAAAGTTTTATACCATTAACTGAAGAAGTTGATGAGAAGCGCTGGAATGATCAAGAGCAACCGATGATCCAGCCATTTACGAATTTAAAGGCATTGTTATCTGGTCATAAAACAGATGATAGCCAACAATAGATTTATTTTTAGACTTATCAGGAGAAAATCATGGCAGTTCAACAGAATAAGGTTTCACGTTCAAAGCGCGATATGCGTCGTTCACATGATGCCCTAACAGCACCTACACTCACTGAAGATCCAGTATCAGGTGAAATCCATAGACGTCATCATGTGACTGAAGATGGATATTACAAAGGTCGTAAAGTTATCTAAGCTTTGCAAACTGTCAAACTTGCAATTGACTGCATGGGGAGCGATCTCGGTCCCCATGTATTGATTCGAGCGTCATTTCAAAGTTTATTGAAAGATGCTGATTTACACCTCATTCTAGTGGGTAAACAGGCTGATATTCAACATATTTCTACCGAATTCCCTCAAATCCCTTCTACAAAATATCGAATTGTTCATACTGATGAATTTATTACTATGGACGAACGGCCTACGAGTGCCCTAAAAAAGAAACTCAATTCTTCCATGAGCATTGCCTTGTCTCTTGTCGCCGCAGGTGAAGTCGAAGGTTGTGTCAGCGCGGGCAATACTGGGGCTTTAATGGTACTCAGTAAATATTGGTTAAAGATGTATCCCGGTATAGACAGGCCTGCCATCTCAACCGTTTTGCCTGGTGAAAAAGGATTTACCCGAGTGTTGGATTTGGGGGCGAATGTTGACTGTGATTCTGAAACCCTATTTAATTTTGCCGTGATGGGCTCTGTAATGTCTCAAGCTATTGATGGCATTGATAAACCTAAAGTTGGGCTTTTAAATATAGGTGTCGAGGATATTAAAGGCAATGATAAGGTAAAACAAGCTGCTAGACTATTGGATAACTCCGATCTGATTAATTATTGTGGTTTTGTTGAAGGCGACCAGATTTATCGTGGAAATATCGATGTGATTGTTTGCGATGGGTTTGTCGGCAATGCCGTATTAAAGGCTTCCGAAGGCATTACTCATTATTTCGGCCTCTTAATTAAGGAAAAGTTACTCTCTGGATTTAGAGGTCTGTTGTTGCATTGGCTGTTGAAACCTTCCCTAAAAAAGTTAAGAGATGAAATTAACCCTGATCGTTATAATGGTGCTTGTTTGTCAGGATTAAATAAAGTCGTGATTAAAAGCCATGGCGGTGCTGATATTGTTGCCATGCAATTTGCCATCAAAGAGGCGACTCAACAGGTACGATTAGATGTGCCCAATCGGGTTTGGAAAGCTCTCGATAAACTTGAATCCATGACCTAAACATCATCAAATAATCTCCAGAACACCAAAATTTTAAGCAGAATTTTAGATTTTTCTTGAAAAATTCAGTTTTTCACCTCAGATTTCCTGTTCTATTACAAAATTTGTCTATACTGATTAATAATTGGTCTGTTTCTGCGTGTCATTTCATTTTTTAAAATGACCGCTGAATTCGGAGTCATCCCGATAATATGAATGAATACATAGCGAGTCCCATCGATATTGATCCCAACACTCAATTCCATGATGGAGTGATCAGTCTTAAAAAACACAATGATTTTTTGTTGGCATTACTAGAATTTACCTCCTCACTCATTGAATCAACCACCATAGAGCAGGTTTTAGATCAATTAGTTAATCACACCATAGAATCGATGAATTTTGAGGATTGTGTGATCTATCTGGTGGATCCTGATGGAGAAAGCCTCTATCAAAAGGCCGCTTATGGTCCAAAAAATGATAGAAAACACGGAGTGAAGAACCCAATTAAATTGAGGATAGGTGAAGGTGTTGTAGGGCATGCCGCTGAAAACCTAGAATATGTTTTGGTGAATGACACCAGAGAAGATAAGCGTTATGTTGTAGATGATGAAGCGCGACTTTCCGAACTAGCCATGCCCATTGTTTATCACGACAAACTCTTAGGGGTTTTGGATTCGGAACATTCATGCGCACATTTTTTTAAACCTTATCATATTAAAATGATGAGGGCGATTGTATCGGTATTGGCAACTAAAATTGTCAATTGCACGACGATTAGCCGATTAGAGACCACCATTGAAGAGCTTGAATACTCTCGAAAACTACAGGAAAGTTTGTATAAAATTTCTGCTTTAGCGCACACGTCGAATAACTTAAATAACTTTTATGCTCAGTTACATCAAGAATTAATTCCCTTATTAAATACGCAAAACTTTTTTATCTGTCTTCAGGATAAACTTTCTGGTGAAATTCGCTTTCCTTATTTATATGATGAAAATAATGGTTCCAGTTTTATTCTAGAATCGAACCAAGCAGGATTAAAGAAGAGCTTGATTGCTCGCGTTCTGGAAACTCAACAACCTTTGCAATTGGATAAAAAGCAACTGATTGCTCTACAAAAACAAGGAAAGGGACTTACCTACGGTGGCATACCCAGTTTTTGGTTGGCGATTCCTTTTGAAGTCAATGAATCTCACTGTGGTGCTGTGGCTGTGCAAAGTATGCGACCAGGTGCCAAATTAACTCTTCGTGAAAGACGTTTATTAGAATATGTTGCTCAACATTTAAGTGAAGCTATACGCTATCGAAAGCAACAAAAGCAATTACATTTTCAAGCCTTACATGATGGACTTACAGGCTTGCCAAATCGCTCATTGTTTGAAGATAGAGTCAATCATGCTCTAGGCATCATCAGTCGTAAAGACAAGCAAAAAATAGCGGTGTTATTTTTAGATTTAGATAATTTTAAAACTGTCAATGATAGTTATGGACATCATGTTGGGGATCGACTGTTAAAAATAATTGCACAAACTATCCAAATTGAATTAAGGGATGCTGATACACTCTCCCGTCTTGGTGGCGACGAATTCACTATCTTGTTAGAAGATCTTTCTCAAGATGATATAGCTGTGACCATTACTAAAAGAATTATCAAAAAACTGGCTGAACCAATTCTTATTAATGATATTCCGATTTCTATCTCAGTTTCTATTGGTATTTCATTGTCAACGGCTGAAACACTTGATGCTAAGGCTATGATAAAGCAAGCCGACCTGGCGATGTATCAGTCTAAAAATGCAGGCAAGAATACTTACTTTGTTTTTGATGAAGATTTAAATGCAACGCATAATAATTTCCGTAAAATTCGACATGAATTAGGTGTCGCTTTGGAGAAAAAACAACTGATACTCTATTACCAATTAGTGATGGATATTCAAAACCATCAACCGGTGGGCTTTGAGGCATTGCTTAGGTGGCAACATCCCGATAAAGGCTTATTAACGCCAGCAAGTTTTATTCAAGTGGTTGAGGAAAGTGATATTATTTTGCAGATTGATTCTTATATTTTAGAAATGGCAGTGAAGCAATTGATTGAGTGGCGTAGAGAATTTACTAAGCCTTTATATGTCAGTGTGAACATTTCTGGCAGACAATTTTCACATAAATCTTTTTATCATGAGGTAAAACGTATTATACAACTTTATCAATTACCCAAAAACTCTCTATGTCTTGAGGTCACAGAAAGAATTTTAATTGATAATATCGCCAAGGCGATAGTACTACTTAAAAAACTTAAAAGACTTGGTGTGAGAATTTTATTGGATGATTTTGGAACGGGATATTCCTCCTTAAGTTATCTGCACCAGTTACCCTTTGATGTTTTAAAAATTGATAAAAGTTTTGTTCAAGATATGGGGGATAAATTATCGGAAAGTTCTATTGTAAATAGCATTATGACTTTGGCGCATAGTTTAAATATGCAAGTAATAGCCGAGGGTATAGAAAATAAAATTCAATTAGACTTACTGAAAAATATTGACTGCCCTTTTGGACAAGGTTATTATTTATCTTATCCATTAGAAATGAGTAAAACTTACTCACTTCTCAAACAGTTTAATTAAGATGGCGGTAATGCTAAGAACTTAAAAAACTCTAGCCGTCTTTAGTGCGCTAAAATAGAGAGTATTTGTTCGCAGTTATCGACAAAAAAATCTGCTTCCCAATCCTGAATGTTATCTACCTTCGCATCAAAATATCCCCAAGAAACGAGAATGGTTTTCATGCCGGCATTTTTTCCTGCTTCAATATCTCTTAACGCATCTCCCACATAAATACACATATTCGCTGAAACTTGTAAAGTGTCACAAGCATTGAATAATGGTTTTGGATCAGGCTTTCGTTCAGGTATGTCGTCACCACAATTTAAACAGGAAAAGTCTTGATCAACTTCTAAAACCCTCAATAAGGGTTCTGCGAGATATCTTGGTTTGTTGGTCACAATACCCAACGCAATTTGCTGCTGTTGACACTTGGTTATCAATGATTTCATACCTGGAAATAAGCGACTGTTCGCATGGTTCATTTCTTGATAAATAGCTAAATAGTCTTTGGCTAACAAGGGGTAATCTGAATGCTCAGGTTCAAGACTAAATCCCAATTTAAGCATGCCTTTAACCCCATGAGAAACTTGGGTGCGCGCTAGTTTATAATCTATAGTAGGACGATTATGGCGAGTCAATAAAACATTTAAAGCAGCCACCATATCAGGTGCTGTGTCTGCAACGGTTCCATCTAAATCAAAGAGAATGCCAAGTGTTGTCAATGTGCGTCACCATCAGGTTTTTGACAGGCTAGCATGTAGTTTACATCCAGTTTTGTTTCATCTAACCAGTAAGCTTTTGTGATAGGGTTATAGAGAAGACCTGTCATATGCTGAGGTTTTAATCCCGTTTTTCTAGCCCAGTTGGTGAGCTCACTAGGGCGAATAAATTTAGCAAAATCATGAGTGCCCTTGGGTAAAAGATTGAGTACATATTCTGCACCAATTATGGCGAATAAATAAGCTTTAGGATGACGGTTTATGGTGGAGAAAAAAACATATCCACCAGGTTTTACTAGATTGTAGCAGGCTTGAATAACTGAACTGGGATCTGGAACATGTTCCAACATTTCCAAACAAGTGACGACATCAAATTGTTCAGGTTCTTGCTCGGCCATTTGTTCTGCGGTAATTTGTTGATAGTCAATCTCTAATCCTGATTCTAATTGGTGTAATTTCGCTACGGTCAATGGCGCTTTACCCATATCAATACCCACCACCTTAGCACCAGTTTTGGCAAGTGATTCACTGAGTATCCCTCCACCACAACCAACATCAATAATCTTTTTATTTCTTAAAGGCCCACATTTTTCTAAAATATAATTTAAGCGAAGGGGGTTAATGTCATGAAGTGGTCTAAATTCACTATGGGCATCCCACCAACGACTGGCAAGGGCTTCAAATTTGGCTATTTCAGCCTGATCAACATTGCTATTTAGCATATTAGCTCACCTGATTAATATTTTTTCGCCATTGATTGGCTTTTTCGATAATTTGACTTTGATGAATAGTGACCAACTGTCGATTATTCACAAGCTGTTTGCCATTGACCCACACATGAGTTACCTGATCTCTACCCGCGCTGTAGACTAATTGTGTGAGTGGATTATCCTGTGGTTGAGTGGCAATGTGATTGAGATCTAAGGCCACAATATCTGCTTTTTTTCCGAGAGAAAGAGAGCCTATTTCATGATCTCTACCCAAAGCTTTGGCACCGTTAATGGTCGCCATCTCCAGTGCGGTTTTAGCACAAACAGCACTGGCATTTTGACTCACTGCCTTGGCTAATAAAGCTGCAGTTTTCATTTCCGCTATCATATCCAAAGTGTTATTACTGGCAGCGCCATCTGTGCCAAGAGCAACATTGATATTGGCTTGCAAGAAATCATGGATAGGGGAGAAGCCACTGGCCAATTTTAAGTTTGAATGAGGACAATGAATCGCATGGACTTTCTGACTACTTAGCAAGTTAATGTCATCAGTATTGATCTGAGTCAGATGCACTGCTTGGGTTGAGGGGCCTAAAATACCTAATTGGTTGAGCCTTTCCATGGGGCGCATTTTATGGTTTTTAAGGCTTTCTGCTATTTCTTGCTCTGTTTCGTGAACATGAATATGAATACCCATATTTAATTCCTCTGCAAACATAGCAACTTTTTCCAGTCCTTGGTTCGACGTTGTATAGGGAGCATGAGGAGCGAAACTACATTGGATTAAAGGATGAGATTTAAAGTGATCGGCAACGGCGATGCCTTTACTAAAATATTCATCTAAAGAATTTGCCCAGTTGGTGGGGAAATCAATAATAATCAATCCCACATTGGCTCTCATGCCAACCTTGGCATAGGCTTGAGCCGAGGCATCTGGAAAAAAATACATATCATTCACGCAGGTTGTCCCTGAAAGCAGCATTTCAGCAGCGGCGAGTTCTGTGCCATCAAGAACAAATTCAGAACTTACCCAACGTGATTCTGCTGGCCAAATATAATTTTGTAACCAATCCATCAATGAATGATCATCACCTATTCCCCTTAAAAGGCTCATGGCAGAATGACCATGGCTATTAATTAAGCCAGGGAAAAGAACATGACTGTCCAAGTTAAAAGTTTTAGGACTGTGGTAGGTGGTGTTTGCTTGTTCGCTGGGCAAAATATCAATAATTTTTTCACCTTTGATCACCACGCAATGGTGTTGCAGCATTCTGCCATCTTCTTCCACTGGAATAATCCACAGTGCATGTAGCATTAGATCAACGATAATCACTAAATATTCACCTCAAAGTATCATTTTATTGAGCGTTAATGTTCATCCGCGAAGTTTAACATGTGAAGCTATCATTTGTGAAAATTTGATTCTCCCACCTGAAATTATCTTGTCCGACTTGTTTAAAATGTGAAACCAAGGTAACGTGCTTCTACAGTTATCACCGTCTTAAAAAAATTCATGAAAATAGAGCAATCAACTCATTTTGACCCATCTAAACAAATAGAGTTAACCCAATGGTTTTCAAAATTTAGAGAAAATATTGTTGGAAACAAGCTTGAATTGAGAAGGGGAGAGCACGCTATTCCTGTTCTTTATGCCGATTGGACCGCCAGTGGCCGCTTGTATCAACCTATTGAAGATTATATAACGCAAATCTTGGGGCCTTATGTAGCTAACACTCATACATCAAGTACATTAACTGGCAATGCAATGACAGAGGCCTATGCTGAAGCAAGAAAAATCATCAAAGATCATGTGAATGCCGATGCTAATGATGCCATTATTCTCGCTGGTTCTGGTATGACGGGCGTAGTTAATAAGTTACAAAGGATGATGGGGTTAAGGGTTCCTGAGCATTTACAGACTCATTGTCCTAAGGATGAAAACTTAAAACCATTGGTGATAGTGACTCATATGGAACACCATTCAAACCAGACAACCTGGGAAGAATGTGAGATAACCTTGCAAATTATCCAACGTGGAGCGAATGGACTGCCAGATTTAGACCATTTAAAACGCATATTAAAACAGTTTGAACAACGGCCTATCAAAATTGGTGCTTTTACTGGTTGCTCCAATGTGACTGGAATTATTACCCCTTACCACGAAATGGCAGAGATCATGCATCAGCATGGCGGCCTTTGTTTTGTCGATTTTGCCGCTTCTGCTCCCTATCTCGCTATCAATATGCATCCCGAAAATCCCCTGCAAAAATTAGATGCCATCTTCTTTTCACCCCATAAATTTTTAGGGGGGCCAGGAAGTTCTGGTGTGATGGTTTTTAATAAAGATCTCTATCGACTCAATGTTCCAGATCAACCGGGGGGAGGTACTGTCGCATGGACTAATCCTTGGGGAGGGCATCGCTATTTTTCTGATATTGAAGTGCGTGAAGATGGTGGTACGCCAGGCTTTCTGCAAGCCATTCGAGCGGCCCTAGCCGTTAAATTAAAAGAAGCGATGGATGTTGAAAAAATAGCACAACGCGAACAGTATATGAATCAAATTTTTAGAGAACGTCTATGTCAAAACCCCAGTATCGAACTACTAGAAAGTCATTGTCATCGGAGAACGTCAATTTTCTCATTTTACACGCTCGATACTCACTACAACCTTATCGTGAAAATTTTAAATGACCGATTTGGTATTCAGGTGAGAGGCGGGTGCTCTTGTGCGGGTACCTATGGCCATCTTTTGCTGCATGTGAAAAAGAAATTTTCCAATAAAATCACGGCACAAATTGATGCAGGAGATCTCTCCAATAAGCCGGGTTGGGTTAGAGCCTCTTTGCACCCCACCATGACGGATGAGGAAGTGTTGTTTATTGCCGACTCGATACTGGCTGTACTAGAAAACATCGATCAATGGAGTAGTGATTATCAATTTTGTACCGCTTCTGGTGAATTTTTTCACCGTAGTAATAACTTAGCGCAAATGCCTACCTTAGAATCTTTTAGAGCCTATTGAAATACAATCACAAGGAGTTATACATGAAGAGCTTTACCCTCATATTTATGCTGTTTTCACTGAGCCTTTTTGCAGATGAAACCCCAAAGAAAGAAACCGATAAACCTAATGAACCAGAAGCTAAGGTATATGTCACTGATCATCAAATTAAAATCAATGGACAGATCATCAAATATAAAGCCACGGCTGGTACCTTATTGATGAAAAATGAAAAAGATAAACCTAAGGCCTTATTTGGCTTTACCGCTTATGTGAAAGACGTCAAAAATGCCAACGAATCAAAACAACGCCCCATTGTTTTTGCCTATAATGGCGGGCCGGGTTCTGCCTCTCTATGGCTTCATATGGGGGTATTGGGTCCTCAACGCGCTACTATCAACGATACGACCTTTGGGAATAATGGCCCCTTTGAACGAGTGGAAAATGAATATTCAATTTTAGATAAAGCCGATTTGGTGATGATTGATCCTGTTGGAACAGGTTTTTCTAAATTTGTTGGGGAAGCCAAAGGAGAAGATTTTTGGGGCGTCGATCAAGACATTCATTCCGTGGGAGATTTTATCGCTCAATATGTCACAGAAAATCAGCGTTGGACTTCACCTAAATATATTCTAGGTGAGAGCTATGGTGGAATGCGTTCTGCGGGTCTTTCTTATAATTTACTCACAAAACATAATTTAGCATTGAATGGTGTTATTTTAGTGTCTCCATTTTTAGAGTTTGTCACAGGTTTTGATATAGACGGACTTGATTTACCTCACCTGTTGTTTTTACCCACCTTTGCTGCCACGGCTTTTTACCATAAAGCTTTGCCGGAGCAACCTAAAGATCGTGAGCAATTCCTAGCACAAGTTGAAAAATTTGCTGTCGGTGAATATGCCTCAGCTTTAATGCAAGGCGCCTTGCTTGATCCTAAAACCCGGCAATCCATATTAGTAAAGCTTCATCAATATACAGGATTATCAGAGGCCTATTGGGATAGAGCGAACTTACGGGTTGGTCACCAGCAATTCACCAAAGAATTATTAAGAGATCGAGGTGAGACCACTGGACGGATTGACTCTAGATTTATCGGTCTTAGCATTGGTCTAAACAAAGATACCATGATGTATGATCCAATGACCACTGCCATCGGGCCATCTTATCTTGCTAGTTTTATGGATTATTACGCCAAAGATTTACATGTCCCTGCTGACCAAAAATACTTTGTGTTTGGTGATGTGTTTGATAAATGGGATTGGGGACATATACAACCTGGCGTAGGTTTTAAAAACCCTATAGCCAACACTTCCATTGATTTAGCCTATGCAATGACTCAAAACCCTCACATGAAAGTATTATTTCAACAAGGTTATTATGATTTGGCAACACCTTATTTCACGACTAAGTATCTTATTAATCATTTGAATATTTCGCCTAAATTACGCAGTAATATTAGCGAGGCTTATTATGATGCAGGACATATGATGTATGTGAATCCTGAGAGTTTGAAGAAGTTTAAAAAGGATGTAGCGGCATTTATTGAGAGTAGTCATTGATATTTTTTGGAATCAATAAATTAAAGTTGGCCTACTGAAAGCATATTGAATTGTGTATTCATACTGTGTTTGAGTTACTGCCATAAGTCCTATAGATAATATGCCTTCCACCCAATTCAATTTAACCTTGTGCCAAATTGAATTGGGTGTGGAATTTTATATCGCGTGCTACCTCAAAATGCTTGTTTCAGAGTTCAGGCGGATGATTATAAGATTAACCCAAAAAAATCATTATCCCTAATCCTCAACATCATCTTTATTGTTCTATTTTAATTAAAGGCCACATTCATGCGACGGAGAATAAAATTTAGCGACAAGCTTTATCTCTAATACTCAAAAAAACCATAAATTCACCCTTGAGTTTGGATCGATTTTCAGGCATAGTACACGCGCTTAAGTTATGGTGACTTTGTTGGTCCCCTCGCAATGATAGATTTCGAACCCCGCCAGGCCCGGAAGGGAGCAACGGTAGAGATTGACTCATGTGCCGGGGTGTGGCTGGCAAAGTTGCCACCATATATTTCTTCCTGAACAATCCCCTAGATGACTTTGTTTCACACACATTTTTTCCCACAACAAAGAAAATCAGGCATGCCATTCTTTTGCTGGTCATGTTAATATTCAGCTATCGCTTCATTGAATGACATTATTATGAGTTATCAGGTTCTCGCCAGAAAATGGCGTCCATCCAATTTCCAACAATTAGTAGGACAAGAGCATGTTAAAAAGGCTTTGGTGACTGCGTTGGACACCGATCGCCTACATCATGCCTATTTGTTTACGGGCACAAGAGGGGTTGGTAAAACCAGTATTGCCCGCATTTTTTCTAAATGCTTGAATTGTTTAGAAGGTATTTCATCGAATCCTTGTAACCAATGTGATGCTTGTCAAGCCATTAATGAAGGGCGCTTTATTGATCTTATTGAGATTGATGCAGCTTCTCGCACTGGTGTGGATGATATGCGTGAACTGTTGGATAACGTGCAGTATCGTCCGAGCTATGGTCGTTATAAGGTCTATTTGATCGACGAAGTACATATGTTAAGTACCAGCAGTTTTAATGCGTTGCTAAAGACTTTAGAAGAGCCGCCACCTCATGTGATTTTCCTGTTGGCGACCACTGATCCCCAAAAACTACCGGTCACGGTATTATCACGTTGTTTACAATTTCATTTACGACATATGAGCGAAGATGAACTCAGCCAACAGTTGGCCTTTGTTCTAAGAGAAGAATCGATTTCTTTTGAAGAAACTGCGCTGAAAGTACTTAGCCAATCTGCTGAAGGCAGTATGCGTGATGCATTAAGTTTATTGGATCAAGCCATTGCCCATGGTGCTGGTACTGTAAGTTATGATTCTGTGGTGCAGATGCTGGGAGTGGTTGAGCGTGCACCTATTTGGGCGTTAATTCAAAAAATAGCTCAGGGAGATGCCGAAGGGGCTTTTCAGATTGCTCAAAATTTCGCTGCTTATAGCAGTGATTTTTCACCTGTTTTGGCTGAATTGCTGCATGGATTACACGAACTGGCGTTAGCTCAAAAAATTACCCAGTATGTACAAAAACTACCTCCTATTGCACAACAGTTAGTCGCAAATATAACCCCCGATCTGTTGCAACTCTATTATCAAATTACCTTACAGAGTCGACAGGATCTGGCGTATAGTCCATCAAGCAGAATGGGATTTGAAATGTGCTTGCTGCGTTTGTTCGCTTTTCAGCCAGTGAAAGAGTTCGCTGAAATTGCGACTTCAAATGCTGTCGTCTCTATAGATCAAAAAAAAAATATCCCACCTACCATTCCCCCTCAACAAACTGATTTACAGCAAGAACAACAACCTATACAACAACCTATAGAAGTTGCGCCTATTGTTGAAAATACTGTAACAGCTGAAATTACGGTTGTTGTTGAAGAGGGGACAGAGGTTGATAAAGTTGTTCATTCTGCACCAACACAAGAAGCGCCAGCTATTCAGGGTCAAGAATTTACCTCTCATACAGCAGTTGAAACCTCGGCAAATCATGCATTGCCTGAGGCTATATCAACGCCAGAATCAAAACCAGAATTAAGACCAGTCGTTGGTGAGGAAATCAACGAGGTTCAAATAAGTCCTGAACCTCCAATAGATTTTCATCACAGCTCTACTAAGACCAGCTCTACTAAGACAACCAATGCCTTTTCAGAAAATGAACCTATTTCTGCTACAAATTGGGGGCTTATTGCCAAAAACTTGGATTTAGGCGGTATGAATCGACAATTAATTTTAGGTTCAAGATTTTATCGATTGGAACAAGATAATTTGATGATCAGCTGTCAAAATGCGCCTAAAACCATGTTGACTCCTGATAGAATGCAACAAATTGTGGATGCACTTAAAAATACCTTAGGCAAAAAATTACATCTTGAAATTGTGGATGATGATGATAACGCACTGGGTGAAAGTGCCCGTCAAATACAACAACGTATCGAAAAAGAAAAACAACAGCAAGCACAACACATCATTGACAACCATCCATTGGTGAATGATGTCTTAAATAAATTTAACGGAAAGATTCGAGAAGATTCTATTCATCCTTTAGATCAAAAATAATTAATTACTGAGGAGGTATATTGCATGAAAGGTGGTTTAGGTGACTTAATGAAACAAGCTCAAGAAATGCAGGCCAAAATGAAGATCATGCAAGAAAAAGCAGCGCAGGCAGAAGTGGTCGGTGAAAGCGGGGCCGGTCTAGTCAAAGTGACCATGACCGGACGTCATGATGTGAAACGAGTTTTTATTGATGCCAGCATGATGAGTGAAGAGAAGGAAGTTTTAGAGGATTTGGTTGCTGCAGCGGTAAATGATGCCGTTCGACGCGTTGAAAAACTGGCTCAAGAGGGTATGTCGGGTTTAACTGATGGCTTAAATTTGCCGCCAGGATTTAAATTACCCTTTTAAAAATCAAACACTTTTTCTAACCCTTGGGGCTAATGCATGAGTCAAAATGATCTAATCCAACAATTGATAGATGCTCTACGTTGTTTGCCTGGCGTCGGCCCCAAATCTGCTACCCGTATGACTTACCATTTGTTAGAAAGAAACCGCAAAGGCGCCTTGCATCTGGCCGATACTTTGCAAAAAGCGATGAGTCAAGTCAAACATTGCGCCAAATGTCGCACCTTCACTGAGCATGAAGTTTGTGAGATTTGTTTACATCCTAAACGCGAAACTCATAACCTTTGTATCGTAGAAACGCCCACAGATGTGATTGCGATCGAACACACTTTGAGTTATCGAGGGCTTTATTTTGTATTGATGGGGCATTTGTCCCCATTGGATGGCATAGGCCCCAATGATATTGGTTTAAATGAATTGCAATTGAGATTAGAGCAAGATCCCCCACAAGAAATCATCCTGGCTTTAGGTGCAACCATTGAAGGGGATGCAACCTGCCATTATATTGCGGAAATGATTGATCCAACTCGAACTAAAATCTCCCGAATTGCTCAGGGGGTACCTTTAGGCGGGGAACTAGAGCAGGTAGATGGACACACATTAGCTCATTCTTTTACTGGGCGTACTTTATACCACTAGAAGCTAGTGACAACGCTCATTTCAAAAAAATCAGACTCACACCAAACATGGCAATGGCGGATCCGTATAGGGCTGTTCTGGCGATTACCTGCCCGCGTAGCTTGGCTAAAAGTAAAGAAAATAAAATGGAGCTGGCAAATAATACTTGCACAATAGCCGCTGGAGCATGCTGAAAGGAAAAGGTCTGTAATACCATCGCAATCAATGTACCGATTAAGGTTGCTTTGAATAGAGTTTTCCATAAATGGACTTGTTTATATTCTTGCGGCAACCACTTTTTTCGGGTGCTGATCAGTAACACCATCACAAGCAGTACGCCACCTAACAGCCGATATAAACTGGCGGTTTTGATGTCAATATCCGAGTGTATGAGAACATCCCGTCCAATCACAGCGCCCACCGCCTGACAAAGTGCGGCAAGCGCAGCAAAGTTAAAGCCAGACCACGAGATATCCATACTGCGTTTTTTGCCTTTGCGGGAACGTATCACTAAATCGACGCCTAGCAAAATAATAGCGATAGCCAACCATTGATAGGCGCTTAACCATTCGGCTAACCACACAATTGCCAAAGCAGCAGTAAAAATAGGCGCAAGGGTTTCAGTTAGCAATAAAGTTGTGCGTTCACACATTCGATTCAGTGCCGCAAAGAATGCACTATCACCTATGCCGATGCCAATGGCGCCACTGAGCAATAACCAAAGTACATCATGTTGGCTGGAAAAAAATGAGGTATGAGAGAAAGCAATACTCATTATTAGGCCAAATATAGCGATCACACCTTTCCACAAGTTTAATGAAAGCGGTGAAAAATTATTGCACAATTGACGGAAATAGAAAATGGAAAGCGCCCAACAAAGTGCGGTTAATATTGCAGAGAACTCACCCAAATAAGCCATATTAAATTAGCAGTCAAAAAAAAAGAAAGTATGCTATTTAAGGCAAGTTGTTTCAATAAAAATCAAGCACAAGGTTGAAATTATTATTGCTTGGTCGGGAAGGGAGAATGCAACGCCATAGAGGATGTATCAAAAACTGGGTAAATGGGTTTTTCTGACAAAGGAATTATTGATTGGTGGCCAGGATTTGATCATGGTTATGATCAGTATTTTTTTCCTGATTTTCGTATATCCAGTTTAAGACTTCATAATAGCGTCTGATATTGTCAACGTACTGAACAGGTTCATCGCCCCTTGCATAGCCGTAGCGGGTTTGTTTGTACCATTTGCGTTGTCTCAATAGAGGTAAGTGCTCTTTTACATCTAGCCATTTATCAGGATTACCTCCCATAAGTTGAGTCAAAATACGTGCATCCTCAAGGTGCCCAAAGCCTACGTTGTAACTGGCCAGGGCTAACCAGGTTCTATCGGGTTCTTGTATTCTGTCTGGAAACTTTTTAAACATGCTCAAAAAGTATTTGCTTCCTCCTTTGATACTTTCTTCAGCATCCAGGCGATTATTAATACCTAATTGTTTTGCAGTGGGCAATGTCAGCATCATCATGCCACGAACTCCGGTGGCTGAACGAGCTTTAGGATTCCAATGAGATTCTTGATAGCTTATGGCGGCAAGCAGTTTCCAATCTAATTCTTGCGATCCTGCTTCTTCAAAAAATGTTTGGTATTTTTGTAATTTTTTGCGCGCAGCTCTTAAAAACCGTCTAGAACCTACATAATCAAAATTTTCAAGATGACCATAATAAACTTCCAGTAAGTTGGCTAATTTCTGGTTCTCTTTCATCAAAGAGAAGAACTCTGCTGTTGCCTGATACAAGCTATGATCGGCATTTTTTTTCATGGCCCAAGCCAGTTGATTGTTTTCTTCTAAGGTAAAAGCGACGGCTAATTCTGGATGGTATCTTCTTTGCAAAATCAGATCATTGCTGTCTAACAATGTGTAGTTGATTTTGCCTTCAAGGACTTCATCCACTAAATCATCCACGGCTAATGTGGAGTTTTCGTGCCAACTTAGATTGGGATGATCTTGTTTTAATCTGAGTAATAGCTCAGAGTGGCTGCTACCCGCTAAAACCGTCAAATTTCCATCAAGCTGTTCTAGATCTCTCGGCCAAAAATTACCCTGTTTAAAGACAAGTTTGATATCAATTTTTTGGTAAAATGGGCTAAAGTCGAAGAGTTTGTCTCGTTCTGGGGTGATAGCAAGGCCAGCGGCAGCCATATCTACCTGACCAGAGTTGACTAATCTAAATACATTTCTCATATCATCTGTCGCAATGACGGATAGTTTGACGCCTAGATATTCAGCAAAGCGTGCTGCGAGATCATATTCGAAGCCAGAAGAACCATTACCCCCAATGAAATAGGTTGTTGGTCCAATGCGTGTCACTATACGCAATTCACCTCGGGCTTTAATTTTTTGAAGCAGGGTGCTGTTATCTGACTGAGATCCCACCAAACTCAGGGCGATAAAAATGGCTACAAAGTAGAGCCATTTTAATCCAACTTGTTGATGAGATGAGTTTGTCAAAAAGAATACCCTGGAAATATAGTTTATATTAATTAAGTCTAGGAGCCTGTCCGAGAATAGACTAATCAGGCTTGCCCTCGCTACGATCGCTATTCTCGGATAGGCTCCTAGTATGGACTATTCCCTTGTACTTTGACAATATAGGTTTTAACCTAGATTCATTAGTGAGCTTACAAACATCTGATTAATCTCGACACAAGATGCGCTGCATCTTCCAGCAAGGACAGGTTTTAACCCCGGCCTTTAGGCTGGAGTAGTGCCGCAGCCGAAGCTTCGCATTGCGAAGCCAGGCAAGAGGGCGAGTTGGTTTGGGAGAGGTGCAGTTCTCTCCCAAACCGAGTGGTTAGGTTTAATAACTTTCATGATGTACTTTGGATACAGCCCTGCCTGAGGGATCTAAGTTGTTCTTAAATGAGGCATCCCAAGCAATTGCTTCACTGGTGCTACAGGCCACAGAGTCCCCGCCAGGTACGGTTTCTGCGGCTGTTGCCGAGGGGAACGACTCTTCGAAAATAGAACGATAATAATAAGCCTCTTTAGTACGAGGCGTGTTATAGGGAAACTTAAAGGATGCATTGTCTAACAAGATATCACTAATTTCAGTTTGTGCATGAGCTTTTAAGCTATCAATCCAACCATAGCCAACACCATCGGAAAATTGCTCTTTCTGTCGCCATAAGATTTCATGAGGTAAATCACCCTCGAAAGCTTGTCTCAGTACGTGTTTTTCTATTTTGTCTCCCTGACACATCTTTAATTGCGGATCGAGATTCATGGCGAGTTCTAGAAATTGTGTATCTAAAAAGGGTACTCTTGCTTCAATTCCCCAAGCGGACATGGATTTATTGGCTCTTAAGCAATCATATAAGTGGAGTCTTTGCAGCTTTCTGATGGTTTCTTGATGGAATTGTTCTGCATCTGGTGCTTTATGGAAGTATAAATAGCCACCAAAAATCTCATCCGCACCTTCGCCAGACAACACCATTTTGATCCCCATGGCTTTGATTTTACGTGCCATTAAATACATTGGGGTAGAAGCGCGGATTGTGGTGACATCGTAGGTTTCAATATGATAAATCACTTCACGAAGAGCATCCAATCCGTCTTGAACAGTAAAAGTTAAATTGTGATGTATGGTGCCAATAGCATCCGCCACTTTTTTTGCTGCCATGAGATCGGGTGATCCCTCTAAGCCAATGGCAAAACTATGTAATTGCGGCCACCAAGCAGGTGAGGAATCCTCATCTTCTATACGTTTTGCAGCAAATTTTTGAGTAATTGAAGCGATTAATGAGGAGTCTAGACCACCAGAGAGTAATAATCCATAGGGCACATCTGACATCAAGTGGGCTTTAACCGATTGCTCTAAACCAGACTTTAATTGTGATACATCGCTGAGAAATGGTTTTTGATGATCAACTTGTTGCCAAGAAGGTTCATAAAATACAGTTAGTTGACTTTCATCCATAGGAAATGGCGTGAGCCCAGATTGTTTTAACAGATATTGACCCGGTGGGAAAGGACGTACCCATTTACAATCTTTAACCAAGGCTTTCATTTCCGAGGCGACATAGAGTTGTCCTAATTCATCATAACCATAATAAAGGGGTATGATACCCATAGGATCTCTGGCGATGAGATACTGATCTAATTCAATATCATATAAGATAAAAGCATACATGCCCGATAACCTAGATAACCAAGATTTAAGTTCTGTTTCTGGATGTTGTTTGAATGCTTTATATAAAGCGAGAATAACTTCACAATCGGAGCCAGTTTGATAACTATAGATCCGACTGGGATCTTTCGATTCCTTTTGAAGGGCTTTTGCGAGTTCCTTATGATTGTATATCTCCCCATTCACGGCTAAAACATGGGTCTTCTCTTGATTAAAAAGCGGTTGAGCTCCGTGTTCCATATCGACAATCGCTAGGCGTTCATGGACTAAAATAGCATGATCGTTATGCCAGCTCCCCGACCAATCTGGGCCTCTATGGCGCATTTTTGCGGAAAGTTTAAGGGCCTTGGCTCGCAATATTTTTACATCGCCATGAATATTGAGTAAACCAAAAATTGAGCACATAGAATTCTCTTTAATAAATTAACTTTAATCAATCATCGGGTAAATGCTAAAATAAATCAATAGTACCTAAAAAAATACGTAAATCAATTTTGTTTCGCTAATATTTTGGTGGATAATTTAAGGAATCGTTAAAAATTATGACAAATTTAACCTCTCATTACACAATCGATAATTTAGATAAAAATATTCTGCTTGCATTGATAGAAAATGCGCGCGTTTCTTATGCTGAATTAGCTAAAAAATTTGAGGTAAGCCCTGGCACTATTCATGTGAGAGTTGAGAAAATGAAAATGGCGGGGGTGATTGAAGGCACAAAAGTAAAAATTAATGCCAAGAAGCTGGGTTACGATGTGTGTTGTTTTATTGGCATTAACTTAAAAAGTGCTAAAGATTATCATCAAGTGGTAGAAAAGTTAAATGAATTCGAGGAGGTGTTAGAAGCGCATTTCACCACAGGTCAGTACAGTATTTTAGTCAAAATTGTCACTCAATCCATTGATCAATTGCAAGTTGTGTTGATTGATAAAATTCAAAAGATTGATGAAGTCCTTTCGACGGATACCCTAATATCCCTACAAAACCCAATTAACAGAGGAATAAGTCCAGTCAAAAATTAAAAAAAGAAAAAACACCAAATTATCGTTTGACAGCAAAAGATAAAAGCCCTAAAATGCGCCCCATTCTTGTAATGGCAAATAAGTTATAAATTTATAACTTATTAACCAAAGAAACGACTTAGGTCCCCATCGTCTAGAGGCCTAGGACACCGCCCTTTCACGGCGGTAACAGGGGTTCGACTCCCCTTGGGGACGCCAAATAAAAAACCTGATCAATTTGATCAGGTTTTTTTTTGCTAAACTTTTATCAATGGCTAATATTTTTGTATCCAATTTGAATCATCCAAGACACTTTTTTGTCCATTTTTAATGGGCGTTTTCTTGCTATAAATCAGTTTTTAATCTATATTAGATATTACTAATATAAGGCTTGCTGTGAATTGGAACAACTGTGATGGAAAAAAATAATTTCTTTAGAATACTGATAGTTGCATGGAGTGTCTATTCCTCAAATTTATTGGCAAATGAGGTTTTTCATGTCGAAAAAAATAGTTATCCCCAATGGCTAAAGTTTGATACAGTGGTCCAAGCGGTTAATCAATCAACATTATCCGCTCAGATTTCTGGACGGGTGATGGCAACCTATTTTGATATCGGCCACGAAGTGGCCAAAGATAGGGTGATACTCCGATTGATTGATACTGAGCAACAGGCTTCCTATCAAAAATCCTTATCTAATGAACAAGCGGCGAAAATCACTTTCCAAAACGCACAGCGTGAATATCAAAGAATTATTGGCATCTATCAAAAAAGCTTAGTGTCTGAATCTATATTAGACCAAGCTAAAGCAATCAGTGAATCATCTGAAGCGCTCTGGCATGCGGCGGAAGCCCAATTAAAATCTGCTCAAGAGCAACTTAACTATACAGAGGTGCGAGCGCCATTTTCAGGTGTTGTGACAAAGCGCCATATTGAAGTTGGAGAAACAGTGCAGCCTGGAACACCACTTTATACAGGTGTTTCTCTTGAGCAACTTCGGCTAGTAACCGAAATACCTCAGCATTTCATGGATGAGATAAGATCACAAAGTCAAGCTCAGTTGAGGCTTGATGATGGATCTTGGAATGATATTGATAAAAACTCACTTAATTTTTTCACTTTTGCGGATCCACAAACAGGCTCTTTTCAAGTTAGAATAACCCTTCCTCAAGATCCTAAAGGTTTTTATCCTGGCATGCATTTTCTCGTTCAGTTTAAATTAGGTGAAAAAAATATTTTATCCATCCCTAAGAATTGTGTGATTCAACGTGGTGAAGTCAGCGCAGTTCAGCTTCAAATGAAATCACAAACTCAATTTCAGCAAGTACAATTAGGCGAATTGTTAACAGGGAATACTGTGGAAATTCTATCTGGATTGGAGGAGGGGGCTGATATTTTGTGCTCAGATGAATCCGCTCATCTATTAAACCAGTCATGAGAAAAATCATGCCATCAGCCGGTAACAAATCTACCCTGGGTCTTTCTGGAAAAATTGCTGCATTTTTCTACCGTTCACATCTCACTCCCTTATTGGCACTGGTTGGGTTGTTTATGGGGATTTTTGCGACATTAATGACGCCAAAAGAGGAAGATCCTCAAATCGATGTCACTTTCGCCAATGTTTTTATTGCATATCCAGGCGCTTCAGCAGCAGAGGTTGAATCCGTCGTTACCTTTCCGGTAGAGAAACTGCTATCAGAAATAAAAGGTATTAAGCATATATTTTCGACATCTAACCCTGGCATGTCTATTATCGGTGTACAGTTTAAGGTAGGGGAACCGCGTTCGGAAGCCTTGGTCAGGCTGTATAACAAACTTTATTCACATCAAGATTTCTTTCCCTCTAATATGGGCATTCGCTCTCCTTTAATTAAACCTCAAGGTATTGATGAAGTACCTGTACTTACTTTAACCTTCACCAGCGATTTTCCTCAAAAAAGTGCTTTTGAAGTTGCTGAAGTGGTTAGAAGTTTAGAGCCGGAAATTAAACGAATTTCCGGCACCAACGAAGTCAAACTCGTGGGTGCCTCAGATAGGGTCGTTCATGTAGAAGTTGATCTGAATAAAATGGCTTTAATGGGCGTATCGCTGACGAATATCTCCAATGCAATTCAAAGTGCCAATACTTCAAAAGAAAGTGCAGCTATTACCCAAGATAACCAACACATATTCATTCAATCTGGCGCTTATTTATCATCCCTAGAGGAGTTTTCATCGATAATCGTAGCCGTTAAAGGGACAAGCCCTGTTTATTTAGGTGATGTTGCAACTGTGGCGTTCGGCTCTGATGATCCTACTGAATATGTTTGGTTAAAACCTGGTCTTGCTGCCAAAACTAAGAATATCGAATTTGTAAACGAACGATCTGCCATTACACTTTCTATCGCTAAACAATCGGGAGTGAATGCCATGGATGTGAGTAAGAATGTGCTTTGGCGTATTGAACAGCTCAAAGGTACGCTTATTCCACCTGATATAAAAATAACAGTGACCAGAGACTATGGAAAAACTGCTACGGATAAGGCGAATTTGTTGATAGAAAAATTATTTTTAGTGACTCTGGTTGTTGTTGTATTAGTCGGGTTTGCCTTGGGTATCAAAGAAGCCATTGTGGTCGGGCTAGCCGTTGTTATTACTTTAGCAATGACTCTTTTTGCTTCTTGGGCCTTTGGTTTTACTATTAATCGTGTGTCATTATTTGCACTCATTTTTGCTATAGGAATCTTAGTGGATGATGCCATTGTGGTGGTAGAAAATATCCATCGACACAAAAAACTCAATTCAACCGAGGGTAGTGAGATTATTCCACTGGCCATAGACGAAGTAGGAGAGCCTACCATACTTGCAACATTAGCCGTGATGGCTGCGTTACTTCCCATGGCATTTGTGTCGGGGCTCATGGGGCCTTATATGAGTCCAATACCTATTAATGCCAGTGCTGGTATGTTTATTTCTTTGATTGTGGCCTTTGCTTTAACGCCTTGGCTTATGAATAAAATTTACTTTTTAAAACAAAAACAGCGGAATCATGATGAGTCAACATCCCTTATAGATGGGTCTGAAACCCCCTTTCCTAATCGCACTTTTTTGTTTTTTGAAAAATTGCTATCGCCTTTTATGCATCAACAACATGGCGCTAAATACCGTTTAGGTTTGTTAATTTCTTTAATCAGCTTAATTTTAATCTCAATCAGTTTGATCGGTTTTAAGTCTGTGGTTTTAAAGATGCTGCCTTTTGATAACAAATCTGAATTTCAAGTTATGGTAGATCTACCCGAAAAAAGTTCTTTAGAAAAGAGCACAGAACTATTACATGAATTAGTGACTGTTTTAGAGAATGTGGAAGAGATTACTGATGTAGAAGTCTATGCAGGTACTGCTGCCCCCATTAATTTTAATGGATTAGTCAGGCAATATTATTTGCGACAAGCGCCCTATCTTGCTGATATTCAAGTTAATTTAACAGATAAACACTTAAGAAGTCGGCATAGCCATGAGATAGCCAAATCAATCAGAGCTGAACTTTATCAAGTTGCAAACAAATATGGTGCGCTTATCAAGGTGGTTGAAGTTCCACCTGGCCCACCAGTGTTGTCTCCTATTGTGGCAGAGGTTTATGGCAATACTCAAACACAACGGACTGTTTTTGCCAAATCTCTGACTACAGTTTTTAACAAGACTCAGAATATTGTTGATGTGGATAACAGCTTGATTGAACCGAGCTTAAAGAAGCAATGGATCCTGGATCGTCAAAAGGCCAGTTTAATGGGAATTTCGCAATTAGAAGTGGTGTCTTTTATCGATAGTTTACTGGCGGGTTCAGATGTGAGTTATTTGCATTCAGAAAGATGGTTAGCACCTGTTCCAATCAGATTAGAATGGGATCAAAATAGCAAATCTAATTTAGACCAGTTATTGACTAGCAGAATAATGAATCACAATGGAGAATCTGTGGCATTAGCTGATCTGGGGCGTTGGAGAAATACTGTGCAACAACAGCCTTTATATCATAAAGATCTTTTGCCGTTGGTTTATGTTGTCGGAGATGGGGCTGGTGAGTTAGATTCGCCACTGTATGGCATGTTGGATATCAAAGCGGATTTAGAGAAAAAATATCCAGCTATGGAACAGGCTCTTGTCAATCAACCTAATAATCCCTATCAAACCAGCATTAAGTGGGATGGCGAATGGCAGATTACTTACGACACCTTTCGAGATATGGGGTTAGCCTATGCTGTGGGGTTAATCATCATATACTTATTGATAGTGGCAAAATTTTCATCCTATACCATTCCATTAATCATTATGGCGCCCATTCCTTTGACTCTCGTAGGTATTTTACCGGGGCATGCTTTATTGAATTCGCAATTTACAGCGACTTCAATGATAGGCATGATTGCCTTGGCTGGTATTTTGGTAAGAAATTCTATTTTACTGGTGGACTTTATTGAATTAGAACTCAAGAAGGGGGCATCATTGCAACAAGCTGTCATTCAATCGGCTGCGATAAGATCTAAGCCTATTTTGCTGACAGCAATGGCTGCTATTTTAGATGCACTATTTATTTTAGACGACCCCATATTTAATGGCTTAGCAATTAGCCTTATTTTTGGGGTCTTCGTTTCAACATTAATGACATTGGTGGTTGTGCCTGTGGTATTTTACGCCAGTAGCCGTTCCAAATGATTTATTATTTATAAACTAAATTGTGGAGATAAAAAATCTAACTCAATATCAAATACCATTCCTTCATCTGGCAAATTCTCAGGAATAGGCGGCAAGCCGCTGATATTGCTTAGGTTTTGAAGTGTACTGCGATCTAGGATGGCAATGTCAGTACTTTTTATTATCGCAGCATCTGTGACTTTACCCATATTATCTATGGTGATCCTAAATTTTCCTTTTGAGGCAATCTGTCCTTTTTCCATAAGGCGTCGATATTTATTATCTTTATACATCTGTTTGGTGGGATATTCTTGTTGCTTTTTAATCAGTATTTTAACTTCATTGAGGTATTTCTCTCTAATAACATCGACACTGTTTTCTAATTTTTGTTGTTCTGCAAGCTTTTGAGCTTGAATTTTTTTCTGTTCTTCTGCTTGTTGTTTTTGTTGTAATGCAAGGGCCTCTATTTCTTTGCGTTCCTTTTCGGCGGCAATTTTATCTTGTTTGGCTTTCTCTGCTAATTCTCTTTCTTTTTGTTGCTCTAATTCCAGCGCTTGTTGTTTGGCTTTTTCTTGTTCAGCTAAAGCTAATGCCTTAGCAGCTTCGTCAGCCAATTTTTTTGCAATTATTTCTTCTCTTTGTTTGATGATAGAAAGATATAAAGCAATACGATCCTTTGAGGGCTGGATTGTCGTAAAATCCTGTAATAGCTTCTCATCTAACTTTGCACCATGTCCATTAAGAATATTGATTTTAAAATCATCGTTTGGTGGTCTAGGTCCAAGCCATGCATTTAATACCAATTTGTAAAATTGAGGGGATTTTACATCGCCTATGGTCACTCCATTAATTGAAACTCGGGTTGAAGAGCCTGTATCGTCGATATTGATCACATCACCCAAAGCAACAGACTCAGGGAATAATTCAATGAATTTTAAAACGTTATCCACTTCAGGTTGGAGCAGATCTTTTGGATTGTTAATAGAAAGAGTTTCTTTCCAATATTGACCAAATTGGCGTGAAGAGAACTTTTTGGCCAATATTCTCAGTTGCATTCTTTTGGCATTTGGAGATTGTAAAATGCTGTCTATTTGGTTGCTCGGTTCAGAAACATAGAGAGCAGCGAGATAAAAATCAGCGAGCATATAATTAGCCTTACCTATCCCATTGAGTTGAAGGCTTTCTCCACTCTCAAGAGTGATGGTTTTAAATTCCTGATTTGCTGCATGAAGTGTGGGCAACATGATAAAAAGGCCAACAATCAATATTAAATGAAAGGATTTAAAATGGAAAAATCGCATTTACACAAAACCTCTTTAATTCGAACAGTCATTCATTTTCAAACAAAACTGTAACAAAAATTACTCAAAAAAACCATGAGTGGATAAAATACTACTTTTTCATTAGAAAGAGCAACCTAGAGTATGACCGATAGCAGTACAACATTCACAAAGCCTGCTCAGAATGCCCACAGTTTTATCTAGCACGGTTACAAACTATCTTATACATAAATCCATCTTGGGTATAGATCTTTGTTGGGATTGATGCAGGATATTTAAATATCAGAAAATTTCATTGTCATCATGATCAGATAAGACTAAAGTGTAATATTATAAATCTTTTTATTTCAATTGGTTAATCTCAAATTTTAATTTTAATTTTAGGTGAATAATTATGCAATCCGATGCAACCCATAAACGCCCACTTTATATCCGTTATGCGGGCCCCATGTTACTTGAAACCTCTCTGTTGAATAAAGGAAGTGCTTTTTCTGAAAGGGAAAAAAGTGAATTTAATTTAGTGGGTTTACTCCCCAAAGCTGTCGAAACAATTAAAGAACAGGTTTTACGTGCTTACAAACAATTTTCAAGTTTTGAGTCAGATTTGGACAAGCATATCTATCTCAGAAATATTCAAGATACCAATGAAACGCTATATATAGCGTTAGTGACTTCTTACTTAGAAGAAACTATGCCTATTATTTACACACCTACGGTGGGTCTGGCTTGTCAATTGTTTTCACAGATTTACCGAAGAAAGCGAGGATTATTTGTCACCTATCCTGATAGAGATAAAATTGATGATATGTTACAAAATGCCACTAAACAGAATGTGAAGGTTATTGTGGTGACCGATAGTGAACGTATTCTTGGCTTAGGTGATCAGGGAATAGGGGGTATGGGGATCCCTATTGGAAAATTAGCCCTTTATTCTGCTTGTGGAGGGATCAGCCCTGCCTATACTCTTCCTGTTACTTTGGATGTAGGCACTAATAATCGAGAATTACTTCATGATCCTATGTATATGGGATGGAGACACGAAAGAGTTACTGGAGATGAATATTTCGATTTCGTAGATGAATTTATCCAAGCTGCAATTCATAGATGGCCAAACGTACTGATCCAATTTGAGGATTTCGCTCAGGGTAACGCTAATCCTTTACTAGAAAAATACCGAGATAAACTCTGTTGTTTCAATGATGATATACAAGGAACTGCTGCAGTAACTGTTGGTACCTTGCTGGCGGCTTGTAAAGCACAGAACACTCGATTAAGAGATCAAAGGTTGGTTTTTGTTGGGGCTGGCTCTGCGGGCTGTGGTATTGCGCAACAAGTTGCTGCCTATATGATGAAAGAAGGTTTAACCGAGGAACAAGCGCTTTCTCAAATATTTCTTTCCAGTAGTAAGGGTTTATTGACGGATGATTTGGATACTTTAAGAGCCTTTCAGATGAGTTTTGTTAAAAGTCGAGAATCAGTCAGTGATTGGTTTAATGACAAAGGGCGAATTGATTTAATAGATATTGTTAAGCACGCAAAACCTACGGTACTCATTGGTGTTTCTGGGCAAGCAGGTATTATCAGTAAAGCCATAGTAAAGGAAATGTTTAGCCATTGTGAACGACCCATCATTTTCCCTTTATCCAATCCAACTTCAAAAGTAGAAGCCTTTCCTGAGGATTTAATTAACTGGACTGAAGGTCAGGCAATTGTCGCCACAGGAAGTCCTTTTGAGCCAGTAAAATACAAAGACGGGGTACATACTATTTCTCAATGCAACAATAGTTATATATTCCCAGGTATTGGTTTAGCGGTTATTTCAGTTGGAGCTAGGCGTGTGACTGACAATATGTTCCAAGTGGCGAGTGAAGCTCTAGCGGAATGTTCGCCTTTGGCAATTGATGAGGAACATGACAGAGAAAAAGATTTGTTACCAAAACTGTCAGAAATTCGTAGTGTGAGCCAAAAAATTGCTTTAGCTGTGGCTATTCAAGCAATGGAAGATAATGTTGCTACTAGAATTCCATTAGATGCACTAAAGGCATCCTTAGCCAAAAACTTTTGGTCACCTGTTTATAGGGAATATAGACGAACGTCATTTTAAACTTGATGGATCTGCTCTCATTCAGCAGAGCAGATCCATGCAGTTTTTCTTATTTTTTACCACCACTCACCAATTTTAATTCATACTCATGGTTTAACAGTCGATTTTCCCGTGTTTTGAGTAATTTAAGGTACTTATCAAAAGCTTTACTGATTTTAGTACTTTGCTCGATAAGATCAATTTCTGGCCAAGTTGCTTTTTCTGCTGCCATAATAAGTTTGTCGATACTTTGCAAGCTGGGGTTAGTGAGTAAATATTGATAATCTGCAACGGAGCGTTTCGGAATAATATTGATATTGCCCACATATTGTTGTGACAAAATAGAGCGGATTTTGTGTATCCCTAATTTTATTGAGTTACTGTCTGTAAAACTTTCTAATACATCGAAGAGGTAGATACCATTTCTTTTAGCCAGATCAATGGAATGCCTAATGGTTTTCGCTCTGATACTCTGATTAGTCCCTTTGGTGGAAGAAATAAAAGGGGTGACCAAGGGGTTGGTCTGACTGACGATACTATGGTTAAGTCCATATAGTCTGGCCAGCCTAGTGAAAGGAAGATCTGCTGTTAATGAACCATCAGCAAATTTCTGATTAGGAATATAGGGAACAACATCACCAGTATGGGTTTTCGCCCTTAAACTAACGGGTGAGAAAACATAAGGAATGGCACAAGATGCTCTGACGGCTTGAGTGATAATCGCATTGGGTGACGTTTTAGAATTCAGCAGTCGAGACTCCTGATGTAAATTGACTGGAGAGACAGTGATGGTGATATGACGACCAGTCCTTTGGTAAGCCTCTTCAAAGGTCATTAAATCAAATAATTCGATTAGGGTATTTTCTAAATGAGTACTATCCATAAGTCCATTTTTGCCAAAGCCTTTCCATGAACTCCATTGATGAAAATTATTGTAAATAACTTCAGCAGTCAGTACTGTTTTGAGCTCTCGATTGCTTCTTGTACCCACAATTGCTGCAATAATTGAACCTGCGCTGGCACCGCTAATCACTTCTGGTAATAAATCAAATTCAATCAGAGATTTTACCACTCCTGCATGAAAAAAACCTAAACCAGCGCCACCGCTAAGCATTAAACAACTTTTGCCAAAGGCATGAGAAGTCTCTTCAAAAAATGAAAGTTTACGGTAAAAACTCACATCATTTTCATTGGCATTATAAATAAATTCTAGAGCACCACTGACTTCAGTCAAAAACTCTTCGATAAGATGTTTCGTGCCGACTTTTGCATATTTGCGTAATTGGGGATTGGCGATATTTCCAAGGTTACCATGAATACCTTCATGTAATATTGACATCAGCCCTTGGGCATCATTATTCCCTTTCGCCAGTTTTATTCTTTCAACACGTTTTTTGATCAGGTTGTAATCATAGTCATTGGATTTTTCTATAGATTTCCATTCATTAGCGCCACTCAGTTCATCATAAAGGCTACAAGCCTCATAATATTCCTGATAAGAGTCTGCATGTTTAATCACATTAGCTAGTGAAGAGAGTTTAGAGCCAAAAAGCATAGATTCACCCTAAAAAAGAAATAATATTGAATTTTCTGAGCAGAGATTCAATGGTTAGAGCTATATATAATCATAATAATTAGAAAGTGCAACCAATATATACCCGTGATACTTGGAAATGCGAATTTTAGCTAGTCGGGAAGCATCCATATTCGAGGCTTGAAAGCGCAGTATTAGTATTTCAAATCCAGCTTTCATAATGAAAAATCGATAGATGAATATATCTTAGTAGAGCAACGCAGGAGAGCAACGCAGGAGCAGAAGCTTGGTAGATTTTATCAATGACCAGTCCGTCTCTACGAGCTACGCCTTGATCTGCCTTCCCAATTAAGCGCTGAAATACCCTATTTCCAGGTAGCAGATTTCAGTAGAATTTAAATACCTTTAAAGCGTAGCTGATTAATTCTAGAGATCAGTAAATACTCATATGAACAAGGGGTTCGTTGCGGAATTGGACTTAAAATCCCTAGATTTAGATGTATCAGAATATATTGATGTCAAATACTGGTCTGTTGATCTCAAAACTCAGGTTAAATTTCTCTTTTGAAAAAATAAAGGGAGCTTCTACTGGTTTTCTCTTGAAACTGTTTATACTTTTCATCATTTTTCATATCCATTAAGGCGGTTTCACTTGTGCCTTCAAAAACTAAAATACCATCCATGAAAAAAGGATAGTGAATTTGGTTATTTCTATGGGTTCGAGTCATCAGTGCTTCGGTTGATCCTGAGAAATAAAGTCGCACGCCATGTTTATAAGCGACTTCGGATAAAGCAAACTGTTTGGATAAAACAAAGGCTCTATCTGCCTGATAAATGTGGATTAAGTAATGCTCGCTGCCCCAGTATTTTCTTGCTTTATGTGAAGGCTTTGAGCCGTTATCGAGTCTTTTGCTAAAGCCAAAAACCACTTCTCGATTGGCTAATTTAAACAGGGGGTACAGTATTTTATATATACCGAGTGATGCGAGTTCTAAAAAAGAAGTTGCATTTGGATAGCATTCAATTTGAAGATTGTGTCGATCATAATCCGCTTTGCCTTCAATTTTTTTGATAAAATGTCCTTTAAATAAAACTTCTGCCCCAACTTGCTGAAAAATAGGAAACAAAAAAATATTATATAAGGATGAAAGTAAGGCATTCCTTGCATTGAACCAATGAACACCCCAAAGTGGTTGATCTAGTCTAGCACCTTTGTGGCTTGCTCTGACAGAAACACTGGTGTTCGATGAGAGTTGCTTACTTTCAATTTGATGACTTGTCCGTGACATTGAATGTCCTATAGTTGTTATAGTTGTTATAGTTGTTATAGTTGTTATAGTTGTTTTTATTGGGTGAACAAAGTAATGGAAATTGGTTAAAACTCTGAACTTACCTGAAGGTCTGCACAGAAATATCCCTGCTATTGTATGCAAGGACATCCAAAAAAGAAACAAATTAAGTGGTTATGAACCTTTTTTGTGAGCTAACCCTCAGCTCCGGATAAGAATGATCCCTCAAATCATGTATGCAAGGACATCCAAAAAAGAAACAAATTAAGTGGTTATGAACCTTTTTTGTGAGCGAACCCTCTGCTCCGGATAAGAATGATCCCTCAAATCAGGAATTTTGGAGTCACTCAGCGTTAATTTCGCTCCCAATAGCCTGCTATAGGTTCTCAAAATTACCCTGATCCCGACGAACTGATAAGGACGATATGTGCAAAATACATTGAGGTCAGAAGTTAAAGCACTAGATGACAGTAATCCTGTCCCGGTTATCTAAATGTTTAACCTTGCAATGTGGGAGGAGACCCTCTATGAGGTTAGTTAATGAAACTTTTTTGCTGTGAATAGTTAAAACTTATTGACATCAAATTTTAAATTGGTAATTATAGGTCATTCATCTTGAAGAATTCAATAAAGAGAATTAACAGAATATGACAATTTCGATCATCATTGCTAAGAGTTGGTGGCGCCCTCGCTAGTGCGATGGTTTGAATTTCTGTTTTTCTACGAAACCCGCACTCCGACCAGATTGCGGGTTTTTTTATGCCTTAAATATCAATAAAAACAGAATGTTATTCATAAATGCTAAATTTATTCAAAAATTTTATTCACTGAATTAGGAGAATTAAAATGATTATTGTATTAAAACCCGGCGCGACAAAAGAGGCTGCAGATGAAATTCTTGCCCAGATTGAACAAAGAGGTCTAAAACCACTTTACATGCCTGGTGTTGAACGCATTGTGCTAGGTGCTTTGGGTGATGAAAGAAAATTATCCGATCTAAACTTCAATGCCTATCCCATGGTAGATGAGGTAAAACCCATTCTCACCAGTTATAAATTAGTGAGCCGAGACTTTCAGAGTCATGACTCTTTGGTTAAGGTGGGAAATGTAGAAATAGGTGGTTCCACTTTTATCGCGATGGCGGGTCCTTGTTCTGTGGAAACAGAACAGCAAATTGAATTAGTTGCAGAGGCAGTGGCTAAAGCGGGAGGGAAAATATTAAGAGGAGGGGCATTTAAACCGAGAACCAGCCCCTATGCATTTCAAGGGTTAGGCTTAAAGGGATTAGAATTATTAGCTAAAGCGGGAAAAAACAATGGCTTGCCTGTTATAACTGAAGTGATCGATAGTCATGATGTGGGTCTTGTGGCGGAATACGCTGATGCACTGCAAATTGGTGCACGAAATATGCAAAATTACCAATTGTTGAAAGCTGTGGGACAAGCGCAAAGACCGGTACTCTTAAAAAGAGGTCCCTCTGCTACGCTTGAGGAATTACTATTGGCCGCTGAATATATTTTATCAGAAGGTAATCAGCAGGTGATGTTGTGTGAAAGGGGGATCAGAACCTATGAAAATGCTTATCGAAATACCTTAGATTTGAATGCGGTCGCTTATCTTAAACTGAAAACTCATCTTCCCGTGATAGTTGATCCTTCTCATGGCACAGGTGTACATGATTTGGTCGCACCATTAACCTTAGCCGCAGCAGCCGTAGGTGCTGATGGTGTTATAGTTGAAGTACATCCAGAACCTAAGAACGCACTTTCTGATGCACAACAACAATTACGACCTGAAGAATTTGCAAGATTAACGCAGAAGTTACAGCAAGTATTAACTGCTGTTGGGCGTGAATTTTGAGTACCTTTTTGAGCCATTATTTACATGAATTTTTGAGAAATAAAAGATGAAGCCAATACCACTGAGATTTTTAACTCAATCATTCGATACAGTTGTAGGGCCACAAATGCTATTTTCACATTTGACGGATAATGGGCATCAGGTTAATTCGTTATTGTTGGAGTCTGGCGAGCCAGGGGCCAATGGTTGTGACAAGAGCATTCTAATTACTGAGTCTGCATTGGTCATCAGTGGTTTTGGTCTCAAACTTATTCTCGAAGCGAAAACAGCCAATGGTAGAGCCATTCTGAAAAATTTTCACTGCCAAACAGCAACTGTGGTTGAAAAGACCGAAAATCGTTTAGAATTACATTGCCAAGGACCTTCGAGAGCGATGGAACATCAAGAGAGATTATTAGATAAAAATTTATTTTCCCCTCTTCGTGAATTAATGCAATGTCTAAAACCTCATGATCAGCCATCGGCATATGCAACTCAATTGGCTGGTGCTTTTGGTTATGAATTGATTGATGCTTTTGAGAACTTACCCGCTCATCAGAAAGAATCGAACACAGTCCCAGATCTGTATTTATTGTTACCTGAGTCCAGAATAATTTATGATCATCAACATCACTTACAAAGGATAGAACAATTAGTTGTTTTTGAGAAAGAGGATGAAACTCGATATCATCATGCCACTCAAAAAATTCGTCATCTGTGTATTGAAATTTGCAATATTGAATCGAAAAATAACGAGCAATCAACTGAATCTAACAATCCAACTCATAGAAATGATCCTGCAACCGAAGAATTGTCGGTCAATCTCTCTGATGATGAGTTTATACAGATTGTATTGCAATGTAAGGACTATATTAAACAGGGGGAGGTATTTCAAATTGTGCCTTCTCGCTATTTCAACTTAAGTTGCCCTGAACCCTTGAACGCCTATAAACAGCTTTCTAAAACCAATCCTAGTCCTTATCAATTTTATCTTTGTGGTGAACAATTCACTTTATTTGGAGCATCTCCAGAAAGTGCCGTTAAGTTTTCAGCAAAAAATCGAATCGTGGATTTATACCCTATTGCAGGTACTGTAAAACGAGGAAGGGATCTCATGGGCAAGATTAATCAAGATGAAGATAACCGTTTGGAATGTGCTTTAAGATTAGATAAGAAAGAACAAGCGGAACACATGATGCTTGTCGACCTGGCCAGAAATGATATTGCTCGCTTAAGCAAAACGGGCACTCGCTATGTGAGTCAACTCCTCCAAGTGGATAGATACTCACATGTGATGCATTTGGTGTCAAGGGTAGAGGGAATTTTAGAAGATGAGTTTGATGCCTTACATGCCTATCAAGCTTGTTGCAATATGGGAACACTCACTGGTGCTCCCAAGCTCAGGGCATCAGAACTTATTCGCCAACTAGAATCGACCAAAAGGAGTTTTTATGGTGGAGCCATTGGTTACTTAGATGCTTTAGGTAATTTAGATACGGCCATTGTGATTCGTTCTGCCTTGGTTGAAAACTCCGTGGCTAAAATTACTGCGGGTGCGGGTGTGGTAGCCGACTCAGATCCTCTTTCTGAGGCAAACGAAACAAGACAAAAAGCCATGGCTGTTATTAGTGCAATTTCACAGACTCAGATTGAATCTTCCTCGGAGCATATGCATGCAGCAAGCTAAGGTGTTAATGGTTGATAATTTCGATTCTTTTACCTTCAATTTAGTGGATGATGTTAAAAAATTAGGCGCAAAAGTTTACGTTGTGCGAAATAATTTATCGTTAGATGAATTTAGCACCTTTATTCAAGCGCATCAGATCACCCATTTAGTCATTTCACCAGGCCCTGGATGTCCTGAAGAAGCGGGTAATTGCATTCCTCTTATTCAACAGTTCTATGGAAAACTGCCAATGTTAGGCATTTGTTTGGGAATGCAAGCCATGGTGGTTGCATTTGGTGGAATCGTTTCACCATGTGGTGCCATGATGCATGGTAAAAATTCATGGATCAGCCATTCTCAACAAGGTATTTTCAAAGCGATTGAAAACCCTATGTTAGTCGGACGATACCATTCTTTAGCTGCCCAACAGGTAAAAAATCCTTTAATTGTATCGGCCAAGCTTGAAGAGATTGTAATGGCTGTGGAAGATCCCCAAAATAATTTATACGGTGTTCAATTTCATCCAGAATCTATATTGACGCCCAATGGCTTAAAATTAATTCAAAATTTTTTAAGGAAAAAAGCAGATGAATCCAATGATTGAACAAGTTTTAAATGGTCATATTCTTACTGAGACTCAAAGCCAATCTTTATTTGAATTCATGCTCACAGAGGAAATTGAACCGATTTTAATTTCTGCCATTTTAATAGCGATGAAAACTCGAAAAGAGTCCTCAGAAGAAATTGCTGGGGTGGCGAAAGCACTATTGAAGCATTCTGTACCATTGGCGCTTGGTGAAAGTCTCGTCGCTGATTGCTGTGGAACTGGTGGTGATGGGCAAGGACTGTTGAATATATCAACAGCTGTGAGTTTTGTGGCTGCAGCTTGTGGATTACCGATAGTTAAACATGGCAACCGTTCGGTTTCTTCTTTAACAGGTTCAGCCGATGTTTTGGAATGTTTAGGCTTGGAACTCATTACTGAGCCGGAAATACTCAAGGCTCAATTTAAAGAACTGGGTTTAACCTTTGCATTTGCCCCATTTTTTCATCCGCTACTCAAAAACATTATGCCTATTCGAAAAACTTTGGCAACTCGTACCGTTTTCAATTTAGTCGGCCCATTAGTGAATCCTGCTCGACCCCAGATTCAATTGATGGGGGTATACGATCCTTGTTACTGCGAACCCATCGCTAAAACTTTAGTTTCTTTAGGGGTCATAAATGGTATGGTAGTGAATGGTTCTGGCTTAGATGAAATAGCGATACATGCCAAAACGGATGTTGCGTTAATACAACAAGGGCAATTAAGTCTTATCGAGTTATCTCCCACAGACTTTGGCGTAAGAACTCATTCTTTGGATTCTTTGAAAGGCGCAGATCCCAAATATAATGCACAAATGTTATTGCAACTTTTAAAGGGGCAAGGGCTAGAGGCTTATGTGGATGCAGTTGCGGTGAATACAGCAGCATTATTGTATAGTGCTCATTATTGCAAAGATCTCAAACAAGGCGTGGATATGGCAAAAAATGCCATAGTCAACGGAAACGCATTCAACCTGTTTGATGGGCTGAAAAACTTTAAGCATTTTTCTGCAAAGGTTATTTAATATGAATAGGATAGAAGAAGAGCAAGCAACAGCTTCCATTTTAAAAGAAATCATTGAGAACAAAAACATCGAACTGGAGCAGGGCGTTTATCATTTTGATGGTCGTTACATTGCTAAGTCTACCCGATCTCTATGGCAGTCGATTAAAGATAATCCTCCAGGATTTATTTTAGAATGCAAAGCAGCTTCACCTTCCAAAGGACTTATGTGTAAAAATTATCAACCCCGTGAATTAGCTTTAACTTATCAACCCTATGCTGCTGCCATATCGGTATTAACGGATCAAAAGTATTTTTCGGGTAATTTTGAACACTTACAACAGGTTTCAAATGCGGTAGATATTCCCGTTTTGTGCAAAGATTTTTTTATCGATCCTGAACAAGTTCAAAGAGCGAGGCAACATGGAGCTGATGCCATTTTGATTATGCTTTCTGTTGTTGATGATGCATTGTATCAACGTTTAGCAGATACAGCATCGTCATTAGATATGGATGTTCTCACGGAAGTTCATCAGCCTCAGGAAATACAAAGAGCAATCAATCTTGGCGCTAAAATTATTGGTATTAATAATCGTGATCTACATAGTCTTAAAACCGACATTTCCCTCACCATTTCTCTCTCTGATTTAATCCCTGATGATGTACTTTTAATCTCAGAATCTGGTTTCAGCCAACATACTCAGATTGAGCAAATGAAAAATTTAAAAAGACCTGTAGATGGTTTTTTAATTGGCAGTCATTTATCCCAATCTGAATATCTTATTCATGAACTTAAACAACTTAAATATGGCGCGGTGAAAATTTGTGGGATCACCTCGGTATTTGATGCTATGAATGCTTTTGAATCAGGTGTGAGTTATGGTGGGCTTATTTTTTCGCATCAATCCTCTCGAAAGGTTTCTTTAGACAAGGCTAAAACCATTGTTGGAAGCGTCAATTTAAAATGGGTAGGGGTTTTTACCGAAACTTCTTTAGAAGAGATTGAGACAGTTGTTTACAATCTAAAACTCAGTGCAGTGCAAATTCATTGGCATGCCACTGAAGCTTTTTTTGATGCACTAAAAAATATTTTACCTGAGCGTTGCGAGATTTGGCAAGTTCTAAAAATACATGATTTGAAAACGTTGCAACATTTAACCCTCACAAGTGATTCCGTTGACCGATTGCTTATAGAGCCAACAGGTGAGTTAGCTGGAGGAAATGGTCTGAGTTTTCCTTGGGATAACATAAACCTGGTGGATCGTGATTTTTCAAAAATAATTGTGGCTGGAGGCATTAATCCTTCAAATATTCAACAAATCAAAAAATATCAGTTTGGTATTGTCGATGTGAACTCTGGTGTTGAAACTAAACCCGGTGTCAAGAGTTTGGAAAAAATAGCACAACTTTTTAGCAATCTATTACTGTCCAATGAACAAAAGAGAAGGGTAGCAGAATGACAAAAGTAGCCTATGCAACAGGTGAAGAAAATGGATTTTTTGGAGAATTTGGTGGCATGTTTGTGCCTGAGATCCTCGTGCCACCTCTTGAACAGCTGGAAAAAGCTTTCAATCAATTTAAAAATGATGATCAATTTAATCAAGAGTTAACAGATTTATTAAATAATTATGCAGGAAGGCCCACACCACTTTATCGTTGTCACAACCTTTGCAAAGATACCCCAAGTGAGATTTATCTTAAAAGAGAAGATTTATTACATGGTGGGGCGCATAAGACTAATCAAGTATTAGCTCAAGCGCTCCTGGCGAAACGTATGGGAAAACAACGCATTATTGCAGAAACTGGAGCGGGACAGCATGGGGTAGCAACGGCGCTTGCTTGTGCATTAATGGGATTGGAAGCGACGGTTTATATGGGGGCAGAAGATGTTCAAAGGCAAGCACCTAATGTTTATCGCATGCAACTTATGGGCACCAAAGTTATCCCTGTTCATGCTGGCTCTGGTACGCTAAAAGACGCCATTAACGAAGCACTGCGTGATTGGGCTTCAAGTTATGAGTCGACCCATTATTTATTGGGAACAGCCGCTGGCCCTCATCCATTCCCTTTAATGGTAAGGGAGTTCCAAAAAATCATTGGTATCGAAGCTAAGCTACAAATGTTGCAACAAATAGGGCGTTTACCTGATGTTGCTATAGCCTGTGTTGGTGGAGGCTCCAATGCCATCGGATTGTTTGAAGATTTTATTCGAGAAGACTCAGTAGAATTGGTCGGTGTGGAACCAGCGGGTAAAGGACTCTATACTGGACAACATGGCATGACGTTACATGCTGGAAAAAGAGGTATCATTCACGGGGCACATACATTCAGTTTGCAAGATGAAGTGGGGCAAATCAAAGAATCATACTCGATTTCAGCGGGTTTAGATTACCCAGCAGTCGGCCCACAGCATGTGTATCTACAACAAATAGGCAGAGCCAATTACACCTC
>Ga0210032_1000293_pt1 | contig 42233 bp, 16 predicted proteins | sample CryGeyCG2114_250_2_FD_185458 | JGI IMG/M metagenome (GOLD analysis project Ga0210032, IMG submission 185458) | Groundwater microbial communities from aquifer - Crystal Geyser CG13_big_fil_rev_8/21/14_2.50 (SPAdes) (version 2) | ecosystem: Environmental > Aquatic > Deep subsurface > Groundwater ... | reverse complement strand
GGGGTGGGGGTGATGTTCTATGTGCTGATGGCACTGCGCGCGGAACTGCGCGAGCGCGGTGCCTTTGCCGGCAAGGCAGAACCCAATCTGGGCAACCTGCTCGACCTGGTCGCGCTGGGCACGGTGGCAGATGTGGTCAAGCTCGACGACAACAATCGCATTCTGGTGCAACAAGGCTTGCAGCGCATCCGCGGCGGACGTAGCTGTGCCGGGATTCAGGCCTTGCTCCGGGTAGCGCGCCGACCGGCCTATCAGGCCTCGTCCTACGAACTGGGTTTCATCGTCGGGCCAAGAGTTTATATTGTCTGAAACTTATTGACCTACTGACTGACCATGCTTATCATCATGTTTATTATGTTGATTGGTTGATTGTTTTGAATTATTTAACCTATACAGAATCAAGAGTAATAATAGAAACCATCTTAAACCACTATGGTCGTCCATTAACTTCTCAACAGTCGATAGATTTCAGTCCACGAAACTTTTCTAAAAATAGCCTTCTTGCGCGTCTATTAGACGCAAATACAACAGAAGAGCCTATGAATTCGAAAGTGGCTCGAAGAATACTTGGCGCTCTTGAACATTTGGCGCGGAGTGACTCTTGTTGGGCAACACTCCAGAGCAAGCCTGAGTCACTTTCACCACAACAGATAGTGGATTTGCTAGTTCACCTCGAAGATCGAATTGTAAAAACAAAAATCAAGAACAAGTACGAAAAAGCTGGCAAGGAGAGAACCTTCTTTGGGCGCGGTGAGATACACCTAAAAAACGGCGACACCATTAATGCGACTATCCGAAAATTCAAGACTAGTTTCCCCTACTCTAGGAAGGATTATTCCAATCTGGTGGGAGATCTGGTGTCCGCCCCACCCTTTGCGACTGTTGTCGAGTTAAAGGAACAGGTTAAATCAGCATACGACAAGAGGCTGAAGGACATTCTCAAGGCTTGTGAAGATGATATCGATCAGCATATTAAATATGTCAATAATTTCCACGAAATAAAAAATCGTCTACTGAGCAATGAGTACGAGATTAGCTTTTCTAATCGAACTGGAAGACCATATGGCATCTATATAACACCAACTACTTTGACGCTGCATAGCGATGCCAGGCTTATAGAAGTGAGGAAGTTGAATATCTTCGAAAACTTCAAGGCATTCAAGAGCTCGGGCAATGGGTTCTATCGTGCATCTGGCGTTGAACCCTATGGCTTCTATAGATTTACAAGTGTTGAAGAAAATCAAAGATTTTACGGCGGCTCTTCACTACGCATTGGCGAAAAATTATATGGATATTTTCTACCTTCGAGAATATTGCTTGCATGCCAAATTGTATTGATGACTGTGACTGCAAGTAATGCAGCTTCAATCAGAAGCTTGTCTAGAGAAAGAATTCAAGAAACTCCAAGTGACTTTTATCTGGAATGCATCAAAACAAAAACAAACAAAATCATTCGCCCGAAAATCGATAAGCGATTTAACCCATTGGCAGTTAAGGTTATCAATCTCCTCTTGAAGCATGATAAAAACATTGGTGAGCTTGGTTGGAGAAGAAGTTCAGATAGTGTTTTTTGTGCTCTGCAAGACTATGGTGAAGGGTTTGAATTCAGCCTGTTCGCTTATACGAACGTCTTTAAAAATTTCAAAGAATGGCATGACCTAAAGCCCTTTAAGATTGAAGATTTGCGTGACTTAGCGGCGCAACACGATTACTTGACCCACAAAGACCCGTTCAGGGTCCAAGCGATTCTTAGTCATCGCAATTTGGCAACAACCGATGAGTATCTAAAGGACAATGTGATCGGCCTGCTGAATAGAGCGAATGTCGCTGAGTATATGCGGCGACTAGCGCCTTCAATTGTGTACTCGATATCGCCAGCATCCGTGATGGAGCATGGCTTTGATACCAATAAAGTTGACCCGAACTTACTTTTCCCAGTGAGTAATTATGATGATGTGACTAATTCCCATTCGGACCGCTGGCTGATGAACATGGACGAGTACCGTTTCAGGATCGATGCCGAATCAATAAAACATTGCGCCTACCAGATGCATTATTACAAAACTCATTTGGACGCTCTGATAAATGCCAATAAGTCGAGGTTCGTGTATTACCACTTGCCCAGAATACTTTTCTGCAAGGCGTTGCACAGCTTAATTAGTTCAAGCGAATACGGAAGTTTAATGCAAAAAGCGGAGGAAGTTTTCAATGGCGGTGAGTAAACTTAAATCCGAGGAACTGGTACGAGACCTAGAAAGTAATACTGAATTCTTTGGTATTCGGCATCGTCGCATGTTCAGCGAGCCAGGAGATAGCTGCATTACTTTTGATATAGCCACAAATGGTGCCAAGAACCAAAATCTTCGATCAATAGACTTGGATAGCATAACCTTTGCTGGACATGGCGGTAATAGCGTTTTCCAAGAACCCATTCCCTTTAGTAGATTTCCTTATGTCAAAGTAACGGTATGGAATGCAATCAACGAAACACTCAATCGACATGACAAAAGTAGCACCATAGCAAACGAAATTAATGGGGTAATGCCATTCCTAACGGGATTTTACTCATACCTGTTCAGGCAAGGGATATATCGTCTAGAACAAGTTACACAAGAAGATGTGAAGTCATGGCTGTGTGATTTCATTGAGCATGATGGCTGGTGGAATCTTCTAGGTATGAGGCAGGCGCTTGAAAAGCTCATTGAAGACGCAAATATCGATCCTTCGTTGCGACCACTTTTAGTGTCTGAATTAAAATTGGGAAGAGGAACATTCTCATTTAACAAGACGGGTGTTTCATCGTTGCTAGGTTTACCGCTAGTTGGTTTTTCTTTCGGCGATATTCAGGAAAAAATGCGTAGTGAGTTATTCCCTGAATTGACGATTGAAAAGTCCGCACTTGTCGGTAATAACACGAGGGGCAAAATTACGAGGCAAGTGCTGTATACAGTATTTAGGAAATTGAATTTTTTTACATCTCAATTTCCAGTTGGCGTAGATCAGATTAGCTTTATCCCCATTCCTGACCCAATGGGAATGGCAAGGAAATTTGCAAAAGAAAGAACAGAAGAAAGAACGGCTAATATCACTCCAGAGTATGCAGTAAAGCTTGTCACAGTAGCATTCGATTGGGTCTACAACAAATCGCCTGCAGTCATTGAACTGCTTAAAACTGCACGCAAGGAAGCCGAGGCTCAGACAGCAAAAGGTCTAAGTCGCAGCGCCTCAAAAAACAACGTTAGATGGGCTGTTGCCGAACACTACAAAGCCATTAAGGATCAGTATGGTTTCGCATGGGATTCGATCACACTGGAAGGAAAAGGTGATGCCGGCGACTCTCTCAACGATATGTTGGCGGTAGTCCAGTATGCAGCATTCAACCTGATTGGCATCAATCACGGTAGGCGGAAAAACGAGCTGATTGGTGAAGGTGACAAGCCCTATGGACTGTATCTTGGTTGCGTAAGTGACAGCGAACAGCAAGCAGAGTTTGACCTGAAAAAGATCAATATCTACGTCGAAAAAACTTATCAGCAATGGAGAGAGTTTTGGTGTAACAAGCTTGTTTATGATTCAGTGAGTGTCCTGGAAAGCATCTATCAATTGTTTAGACCCCTGAACACCCCTCCTATTCAGATTTCAGATACTGAAAATGCAAAACAGCACAAGCTCATACGCCGCAGGGTTTTGAGCGACGTGCCCAAATGGGCAGAAAAGACTAATTGGGTTGATCAATTCAAAGGAGTTGCATACAGCGAAGATTCTCGCCCCTTCTTCAGATTGGTCGATCAAAAAGGCTCTGTTTTGAGCCAAAAGTCGCATCCAAATCGACGTCTCTTCGCTTGCATATATTACTACCGTTATGAGTTCGCCGAGCTGCTGCCCCTTAGGGATCATCTCGTACATGACAGCACTCTCATGACCCACACATATGTCACCGATCCTGATACTCGAAAGCTGGCAGAAACTATGCAGGAAGCTTGGAAGAGCGAGCGGGACGGTTTCGATAAAGTTATGGACGAAGTACAAAGTGAATACTTCAGAGATACGCTCGTTCAGATAATCAAGGGCGAAAAGGTTGGTGGGCGTTGGCCTAAGTTGATTTCAAAGAGGCTCAAAACTTTATCTAAGGATGCCGACTTTATTGAATTGAGTGATGAAGACAAAGCTGATTTTTTAGCAAATAAACTAACGCACAAAGGCTACAAGGCTAATCCCAAGTCAAACGGTGCCTGCTTTGCAGGTTCCAACAGACGCACCGAGAGGTTAGCAAACTGCCATAGTGATGGAGTTCTGAATCCACAATCTGCTAGCCCTAGCATGTGCCATGGGTGCGTTCATCTTTTCACCAATGAAAATTACATGTCAGTTATGGAAGAAGAGTTGGCCGAACTTGAAGAACGCTCAAAGGATTTTCGATTGCCTATGCCCGTGAGGATACAGGCCAAAACCCAGTTTTCAGACCTTGCAAGAATGATTCAACTGGAACGCGATATGGCTCAGGAAAATCAGAACTACCTCTCGCAGAATATCAAGAATTGGACTGACTCGGGGATGGCGAATGATTAAGAAGATTCATGCATCCGAACAGCAGAAAATTGCATCTCGCTCAAAGATGCTTGCCAAGCTGAAAGTGCTCAACGAATGGTCCAAAGGAAAACTCCCCTGGCAGACGGATAGTGAAGGTAATTTCATACGAGATGCTAATGGAGACAAGATCGTAGAACTGTTCCCTAGGAATGGAAAACAATTTTGCGACTGGACCGGAAGTGAGTGTTCAATAGGTACAAAGAAAATACTTCCTGAATTAGGTAGTATCAGCCGACAGACTTTCTCTCAAGACTACAACGAAGACATAAAGAGTCAAGCTGAAGATCTTTTCAAGGTGCTTATTGCACTCAGAGAGAAGATGAAAGCTTCTGCTTCGAATGCATCTGAGATTGATAAGTTAAAGCGAGACATTTCCTATTGGAAAGCTGCTGCTAATGCTGAAGCAAATGCCTTGTTGGATATGATGCAAAGACTCAACGAGATTGACAAGCTATATAAGAAGGCTGAGCGCATCAGAAAAAACAATGAGGAACAGCTCCAAACTGAGATAACGACATTGAAAGCCGAGAATGCCGCATTAAATAAAATCTTGGCAAAAGTCACTCCGCTTAAGGGCGTTGAGTGATGAAGAAGGAAAAAGCAAAAAGTGCTGCAGAAATCGCTCGGGATAGCGTCACAAAGCTTCGTAGCTACATTGACAAGTCTTCTATCTCTAATATTCCAAAAAACCAGTATCAGCAATCATCAAGACAGCGTATCTGCAAAGAGTTGGGAATAACTTACTCCACGGTTGGCAGCAACCCTGATCTAGCAAATCTGTTCGAACAACTTGACAAGAAAATCGGGGCAATTAAAACCGAAGAAAAGCAACCCAAGTCTGATGAGGCACGCCAGCTTAAAGCACGAATAAGCACTTTGGAAAACCGAGTTTCTTCACTTAAAGCTGAAAACGAGGCATTACGCTCAAAAATAAAACGATACGAGCACTTTGAAACCACCGGAAGGATGGCTCGGTCGTGAGCGATGGCCAATTTAACTTCAGGGGGGCGGTTCAACGCATCGTTAGCCACGGTGGCTTTGCAGGTGCGATATTCCTTGTTGAGCCACTTAATTCCGCATTCGGTAACTTAATAAAGGTCAAACTGAATGCAAATGTTCAGAGCAATGGGCCTGCTCTGGGTGAAGTATGGGAAATTACTGGTTGTTATGATGACGATACAACTTATGGTGAGCAAATCATCGCGGAAGAAGCATTTCCAGTTCTCCCATCTGGTCATGTTCTTGTGGATTTCATTGGCAAAAATCCGAAGTTTGCAGGTATTGGAATCTGCACCGCTCAAAAAATGTGGATGGCATTCGGTGAAGAGCTTTACGACATACTGACTCAGCAAAAAGAAGACCGGCTTCTGAGTAAAATAAAACTGAACGATACACTGCTTGAGATTCTTTTCGAGACTTGGAAGGAGTACGAGCAAGTTATTCCGGTAGTGAGGTTTTTTCATAGCCTTGGATTCAACGCTAGGCTTGCCAATAAAGCTGTTGAGTTTTGGGGTGAAGAAACTATCGAAAAGGTTAAAGAAGATCCGTATCGCTTGCTGGCTTTTGGAAACTGGAGCCGTGTAGATGCAGCAGCTAGAAAAATGCTGAATGTATCGAGCGATGCAGAGATACGTCTTATAGCCTCCGTTGAAGAAGCCCTTTACAGGGCATATGACGACAAACACACGGCTCAAGACCATAACTCCCTACTCAATCGCACTGAACGGCTCCTAGGAGGCTCTCAGAACGCTGAGCGCGCAATCCAACTGGCGCTGGCAGATGGACGAGTTCGGACGGTGAGTGAGGTGAACCGTGGCTGCTACTATCAAGTCGCTGGCGCGAAGGCTATGGAACGGTATATCCGAGAGCGTATTTCAAAAATCAGCCAAGGTGAGAACCATCAGCTTTCGATTTTCCAAGGGGCATACTCATATAAGCGTCTCGCGGAATTTGAGGCAACGCTTCCATACCGACTGGCAGAGGAACAACGTCAAGCTATAAAAATGGTTGTAGAGAAACCATTTGCCGTCATCGTGGGAGGCGCAGGCGTGGGTAAAACTACCGTATTGCGTGGGGCATATCATATGCTCCCAGAGAACGCCATAATCATTCAAGCTGCATTGACCAATCGCGCTGCTTCACGGATGAGTGAATCAACAGGTAAAGATGCAATGTCTATAGCCAAGTTGTTGTTTTCAGCTTCTGAGAATGGTCTGCCCGAGAATGCCTATTTTTTTATTGATGAAGCATCCATGTTGGATGCGCCTACCTTTTACCGGATTTGTAAGGCTCTACCTGTAGGTTCAAGGCTATACCTTATCGGAGACCATCATCAATTGCCACCTATTGGACCCGGTCTTGTATTACACCAATTGGTAAATGATGGTTATTCACACATCACAAAACTTACCAAAGTCCATAGACAAGCTAATGAGACAGGGATACCTCAAGTCGCAGATGCCATACGGAATATGACCCCCCCCACTCTTGAACAATTTGTAAGTGGGAAATCTAAAGGCTTTGGAGTGTCTATTTACCCCACCGACGATACGTCTACGTTAACAGAAGCAGTTCTAGCTGCGTACCGCGAGTTCGATCATGCTGGTGAAGCACAAATTGTCGCTGCACGAGTTGAAACCTGCTTGCAGATCAATAATGCGCTTCACCTTGAGAATATGGCATATCGAAAATACAAAAAACAAGCAACTCATGCATTGCTCGCCAATGATGTGGAGCTATGCGAGGGCGATAAAATCATCTACAAAGACAACAACGATCTCTCTCGCAAACTGTTCAATGGATCCCTTGGGGTCATTACACAGATATATTCCAATCCACTTTCCAAGGCCGATGATTACGGTGAAGTTGTAATAGTCGTCGCAGAAGCAGAATTTGATTCAGCGGGAGTGATTCAACTAACAGAGGACGACCTTGAATTCATTGACCTCGGATATGCAGTTACAGTACACAAGGCACAAGGTAGTCAATGGGAGCGGGTTGTAATTGTTTCTGAATTCGTAGGAAAACTAAGCCCCATCATAGATAACACATGGTTTTACACGGCTATAACTCGTTGCGAGAAACAGGCTGTCATTGTTGGATCACGCGCCAACTTTTTATATCAAGTCGGGATGCCTCCCAGAGCATTTTCACGAGTTATTGGCTTGAGCTTCAAAACAGCTACGGAGGATTTGTGAAGATTGACCTTTCAATCGAGCAATTACCTGACTACGTTGATCTCGTATTGGTGATGGGATTACCCGGTAGCGGAAAAACCGTCATCGCAAAGCAACTGGCTTCAGAAAAGGGCTTGATTCACCTTGAGGCAGATCAGTTTTTTATTGATAGCAAGACTGGAGAATATAAATTTGATCAAAGTTCCATTGAGAATGCTCACAAGTGGTGCTTAGCAGAGACTAAGCGACTTTTAGATGAGGGCCGGCGTGTGGTTGTCGCCAATACATTCGGTACAACCAAGTCACGAAAAAGATATTTCAAGCTCGGGTACAAGGTTGCAGTGCACACAGCAACTGGCCAATATGAAAGCGTTCATCAAGTACCTGAGGCTGTTGTGGAGCGAATGCGTGAAGGATGGCAGCCTTATCACCTGTCGGAATTTGCTGCAAATACCGATCCAACAATTATTAATGACCTTCGTTACCTTTGGCCTATTACTGTCCAATGGGGAAAGCTACCAAGCGGCTACAAATCGCCCATTATTTTTGATGGGAAATTGAGGATTATCGAACCATTTACACGGTACTGTCTCGATATTGCCAATATGAACTCGCGCTTCAAGCAACGTTCGCAAGCGCATAAGTCGGAAATCAACAGTGCAAGCACTGCGTTGAAATATTTAGCGGATTTTATGCGAACAAATCGACTTGAATGGAATGAGGTTGATGATGCTCATCTTGATCAATTCAGAACTTGGTATCTCGAACAGATTGAACAAAGCTCTCAAACACGTAATGACCTGTCTCGAAAGCGCACTGTAAACATTAGACTGCGAGAGATTTATAACTTTTATTACTGGGCACAGGAAGAAGCCTTTTTAGTTGAAAACCACATCGGTTGGGAATTGCAAAGCAAGATACGATCAAAACTTCCGGCCTACATCAAAGATGGTCGGTCTGCCCTACCAAGATCGGACAAAAATAGTCTTCTCTATCCAAAGATTTTTCCCAGGGCGGGCAGTTCTGCAGATGTCATCGATTACACCGCAACTGACCGAGACAAAGAAAATCTTAAAGAGCATTTTGAAACACAGGGAGACTCGGATTATGTAGTTCGTCGCAACATCCTAATAATGGAAATTGCCGCGACAGTCGGATGGCGTCAAGGAAGCATTCAGTCCCTACTTATCGATTCTTTTGCTGACGAAATAATTGATGGTTGCGATAAGGAATTCTTAGCCGTTCAACCACTAAATCAAAAGTACGGTTATCACTATGAATTTGAGGTTCCGCTTGCTTTGGCATTAAGAATTAACCGCCACATAAAAAGCGATAGGGCGAACTTTTTAGCCAGCAAGAAACTTAAGGAAAAGACAGCAAAACATCATTTATTTATTAGTTCGACCACAGGGAAACCTCTTGCCGAGATGACCATAACTGAGATTTTTTCAAAGGCTTTCACCGCTATAGGTGCTCCAAAAGGATCTGGCATTCATTCATTCCGTCGCAGTTTTACAAGCAATGAGATGCGTCTTCAAATTGATACGAGGAAGCGGAATAACCTCTCTACCGCTCCTGAGGACGTAATGTTGCCAGTGCAAAGAAAATTGGGGCACAAAAGCCCTCTCAGCCAGCAAGTCTATGCAGATGCCACTCAGTCCCTGACTCGAGATACTGTTGAAAGAGAACTGCGTGATGAGAACCTGCAATTGAGAGCAGAGATTGCGGAAAAAGAACGTGAGATTTCGATTCTCGTTGCCAAACTTGATGAGCTTGATAAGAAGAAGATTTTAAGGAAAAACTAACCCGTTCCATAACACTCTGAGGAAATCAATTTCAAGGAACTGTATGCCCCAAAATGCAAAACCAAAACCTCATATTCGACTTCGTGCGACAAATGAAGAGGTAAATTCTCATCTAATTAATCAGGGATTTTCTTCATGGCTAGCCGGCATCCTAGCGAAGAGAATAGATACCCTCATTGATCGAGAAAACATTTTGCAGCCATCTATCGCCAATATTACTGATCCTATCAATATTCCCGACATGGAAAAGGCGGTAGAAAGAATTGTTACTGCGATTACGAGTTGTGAAAAAATAATTTTTGCAGTTGATCACGACATGGATGGAACAGGATCTGCAGCAGTCCTATGGACAGCTTTTGTAGACCATTTTGGTGTTGATCCAAAACTATTAGAAGTAATTACGAGTCACAGACTAACTGAAGGATATGGGATCACCGAACCTGTTGTTGCTAGAATTCTAAAATCAGAAGCGACGCTGATCATTTCAGCCGACAAAGGTAGTAGTGACGAGCTAAGGATCAAAAAGATCGCAGACGCGGGAAAGGACGTGGTTGTTACTGACCATCATGCTATCCCTGTAGAAGGCCCTCCAAGGTCAGCATATGCAGTAGTTAATCCGACGCGTAGTGATTCAAATTACGATCCAAATATTTGTGGCGCCGCCGTTGCATTTATGACGATGGCGAAAGTTAGAAGTGCGCTATTAAAATGTGGATACAAAACCAGTATTCCGAGCTTATCCAACATTATCGACTTTGTTGCAGTGGCAACTGTTGCGGACTGCGTCGCCTTGAGACCGGATAAGAGTTATATCAACAGAGCATTTATTAAGCGTGGCTTACACTTACTGAATATCGAAAGTCGTCCTTGCTGGAAAGTTTTTAAGGAGCAATGCAAAGGATGGGTTTCTTCCGAGGATATTGGATTCCGCCTTGCACCACCAATTGCAGCAGCAGGAAGATTGGACTGGGCAGAGACAGGCTTCAAATTTCTTACAGCAAAAAATGAAACAGATGCCCGATTGCAGTGGGACATCTTACAAAAAGAAAATCAACTTCGTAAAGAAATTGAAAAGAATATAACAAAGATGGCCATTGAAGCCGCGAACAAAACTTCTAATCAGTCTGTCGTAGTTTTTTTGGAAGATGGACACAGCGGGGTACATGGAATATCTGCAAGTAGAATCGTTGAGGCTTTTGGAAAACCTTGTGCCATTTTCTCCCCCAAAGGTGCAGGTGCCAGAAGTTCTGATGCCGAATTTACCGATGGCAATGGGAAACGCTTAGCTTCAGGTTCATTTAGAGGAATACCAGGATTTCATGTTCGAAATGCCTTGCAGCATGTATCTGATCACCATCCAGAGTTAATGCTAGGATTTGGTGGTCATGAAGGTGCCGCTGGCGCAACTATCCTAATAGAAAATTTCGATAGCTTTGTGATTGCCTACGAAGATGCCGTTATTGAACAACTAGATGATAGAAAACTATCCCCTGTGATTTGGATGGATGGGGATATTGATGGGAAACTTCTTTCTCTTGAAACGTTTGATGAACTTCGCACTTTGGAGCCGTGGGGTAAAGACTTTCCTCCTCTGACTTTATGTAGTGAATTTGAGGTCATCTCGCAAACCCCAATCGGGGATGGCAGCCACCTCAAATTATCTTTGAGAAAAGACGGCGAGAATTTTGCTGGGATTTGGTTTGGTGCAATCGACAAAACCAATAATGAACTACCCCTTGAAAATAACAAGAAAGCAACACTTGTTTATAAACTTCAAGATAATTCATTCAGGGGTAATAGAAGTGTCCAACTGAACATATTGGCAGTTGCCTAGTTATTGAAATAGTAGAATTTAACCATAAGATAATAATTAATTAATCATTCAATAAACCGCTCAGCCGCCCAGTCCACTGCTTAAAACTCAAGCGAATCATCGCCTCAAGAATGTGTGCATTCGGTGTTGTTAAATAAGGTAATGAGACATAAACCTTCTCATCATCCTTAGCTGTAATAAAAAGCCTCCCCCCTGAACTACCATACGTCACTTTTCCCCAATCACGATATTCTGTTTCGTTGCCAAAAAACTTGTGTTTCGTAAGCTGCACACCTTTATCATCAACGACTGCATCACCAAATGTAATACTTTTGCCGCTCTTGAGAGTTTCCAAGTTTTCCGTGAGCAATCGGACACACACAGCCCGCCAGAGCTTATCGGTAAAGTTACTAAATATATCCCCTTTGCGAGTTTCTATGACGGCAGATGACCGATTGTCACCGACTGCGATGGTGTAGTCAGTTCCCGTTGGAACGCCATTTACCGAGCGACTAACTGCACCCCATTTAACCCAGGTGATTGAGTCCAGTGGGAAACACTTATCTTTCCACTCAACACCTTTTGTCGAGATGCGCAATGTATCTTTGAAGATAAGGCCAATTTCAGTCTGATAGAAAATTTCCTTTGCCCATTCATTGCTGCGTTTTTGAGCTTCTTTCCTGTTCCCATGAATTTCATCAAGAGTCTCGGCATCTTGGTCAAGCTTTCCAACCATTTCCGGCAATTCGGCAAAAAGCTCTTGGAGAGTTTTAGTGAGCCGATTTACCGTATCAAGCATATCGTGTTTGTTAAACAGATCCAGCCCCAAGTTACGGATTGCGTGGGCAACTTCGTAACTGAGATCGTGGTCAAGCCCACGAGCCTTAACGCTGAGCTGAATTGGTTGTGCAAATCTGTCCCACTTGGTCACCACATGAATCAATTTGTCGACAAGTGGCTTAACCGAGCTCTCGCCTTTGTGAGCTGATTGGCGAATCGCCTCTGCAAGCTTTTTGATATTTTCTGCTTCTGGTTGTAGATAATCTCGATTGGCATCCGCTTCGTATCGCTCAACCAGATCGTGAACAAGCGATGCACCATGCTCCTCTCCGGTATCGGTTGTGGTCTCGACAACACGGGTGACGACATCAACTAATTTATCTGGAAAAAATCTATTCAATGCCGTTTTGATGGCATCGGTGTAGTTGCGTTGCCGCTCGCGCAATTCAACCTCTATTTGCTCTACCCCCCTCACTTCAGGAAAGCCGGATACTGAACGATCCTCATTTATCTCGCGCAACACGTCTTCCGGGTCAATCATGTCAACCGTGTAGGCAAACTCTACAATCCAGTCGCACCACTGTTCGGCATCCATCTCAGGGTCAAGCAATTCAATGGCTGCCGCCAGCAAATTTGCCTTGGCTAGAGCTGGCGCTGTAGTAGTCTTTTTTACCAGATCAATATGATTGTGCAGATTATCTACCAAGACTCTAGCGCTATTGGGCGAAACGCCTGGCAGCCACGCCATTTCGACAGCAAGTCGATTACGCGGCGTCGTCAGATCGCTCCTTGCCTTGGTGCAAATATCGCCATCGAGCATCAGGCTTTTTTCTTCTGCCAATTCGACAATACGGCGACGGTCATCTCGCGTAGTTGCACCCAAAATGCAAAACGGATTATCGTGAAGAGCGGTTCTGTTTTCGTTAGCCCTAGCTTTCACTTGGCTTGCCGTACTTAATCCATCTGGGCTGTTGGAATTATTAAATGCTTTGTTAATCTCTTCTCGAATGTAACGAATTGTCATTTCGTAAACTTCTGGATACTCTTCATTCAACGAGCATAAATCACCCTGCATAGCCCCAGTTTTTGCGTTTCGCACAAGCTCCCGGACTGCGACAAAGAATTCGGGATACTCATCCTCCTCCTTTACTGGAACAGCTCTGCTTTCGCCACCCTTAAGGCGCTCAATCTCACTCTTAACTACCTGAGAAAATATGCCGGATATTTCCGGAAACTCATTTTCAAACTCGGACAACAAATCAACATGCGAAGATGTGCTCATTACTGGCATCCCTCAGTTTTTGCTTCGTTTTATAGTATCAACAACGAATCTAACATTGGCCAACTTCATCTACGCCATAAACTAAAACTCTGATTCAGAGATATCGCGCATTTGCATATTCCCGTCACGAACCTTATAAAGCGTCATGGTCATTTGGCTATATCGCGTCCCATCCCCCTCAAATATTTCATGAAGTTCAAATGAGTCCGTTTTTGAAATACCGCCATACCTCAAATCGCGGTAACGAACATCATAATTTCCAGCACTAATACTACGAAATGTAAACTTGTCACCAGCTTTTATAAAAACGTGACGAACAGCGCTGGGCCGCGAGCCATCGAGAGAAAATAACTTCAAATAGACGTTGGAATCGTTGTTTGTATTGTCTATCGTAAGTGACGAAAGTCCACCAGTATTTAATTTTTTATAACCATGTAAATAACCTGAGTTGGTTGGCCACGGCTGGCCGTTTGGTGCGTGATCTGTAGGATTGAGATTTGGAACAGCAGGCGAATCAAGAGCCCCGTTGAACTCCTTATAGCCATGCTTTTTTTCAACAGCATCCTTGTTTTGACTTGATGTAAGGTATTCGACTATTTGTTGGTCGGTGTACCCATCTTTCCTTGCGCCAGCCAAATTAAAATTTGATTGCCTAGCAAGCTGTTCCACTATTTCAGAATTAGTGACTGGTTTTGCTGTGGAAAAATCGAAGGTACTTTGATGTGAATCTTTCTCTCTGTGGGTAACGTGGTTTTTGCCATTGAATACCCCACTAAGCCAAGCAATGAAAATGGCTGCTGCGATTAACCCCGCATAAAATTTTCCATATGCTTTTTTGGAATGGCGAGGAGCTTGGTTTGGGGGCAAGATTGTTTTGTTTTCAGGTGGGCTTTGCTTGCTTATTTGCTCAATATCCTTACTGACATCCGAAACAAGATTGCCGAAGCCCCCAAAGCCTTTTCCACTGGAGTTAAGTGTATTTTTTTCATCGGTCATGATTTACTACCTTTTTGGGAAAAGCGCGAAGCATGAACGTCTGATTAAGCCTGGGCCGACCTCACCGACGGCAGCCTTGCCGTATTTAACGACGCATTCACGCGCAGAGCCACCAAAACTCGACTTTTCCTCTGGAATAACTGCACTAGGAAATTCTTTACGGCAGTTAAGCATTATTTCGCGGGCAGCGATGTTATTACGCACACCCGGCATGTCATCGAGGATGCACTCATAAAAATTGCCGGGGCGGCTCAGAACGTAGACGGCAATAATTATTGCAGTTATCCCCAGAGCAACCTGAACATGCCTATTGCGTAAATGTTTTTGGATTGCAGAATAAGCGCGTAGAGTGGCTTCATAGTTCGGTTGACCAGCATCGATATCAGCAGGCTGTGGAGTGGCCTTGGTTGTCTTAGTGGGTGGTGTTGAAGCATCGGAAATATCAGCGGCCACATCCGATACCAAACCTGAAAAGCCCGCAAAGCCTTTTTTGTCATCGCCATTTGGAAGTTTGTCAGCCATGTCCAGTCGCTCTTTCAGATAAAGCCGATTTTCCTGGAAGTGCCCTCATCGTTGCTGCGCAATGGCGTTGCATCCATCGCCAGCAACAGGCTGGATTGATCCAGCTTGTCTTTACCTGCCCGTGCGGCCAAACGAGCACCTTCTCTGACAGCGAAAGCGACATCAGATAACGGGCGGCCTGTCAGACGCTTTGCAAGCAAGGCCACATCAATATCATTTTCGCATGGCAAGTCTTTGACCAACTTCTCTAGCAAGGCGTGAACCTCTTCTTCCGATGCCATCCCTACCTTGACGACATGATCAAAACGACCACGTCGCAAAATGGCCGCATCGATCATTTCGATTTTGTTAGTCATCGCAATAATCAGCACTCGATTTTTGATTGCCTCTGGAATGCGACGGAGGAATTCCGCGACTTCTTCTACATGATGCTGACCTGACATGCCTGATTGGCGCTCGGACAGAAAGGCTTCCATTTCGTCTATCACCAGCACTGCTGGTGCATTTTCCATCGCCTTGTCAAAAACCTCAGCCACTTTTTTACTGGTTTCGTGAATATAGGGGCTGGCGACACTGGAAGCCTCGATCTGGAAACTCGGCCAACCAAGATAATCAACCAGCCGTTCAACAGCGAAGGTTTTGCCACAACCCGGCGGGCCGTGCAGAATGATTGCAGACGGAAATTCGATCCCTAAAGCCTTGTATCGCGCTTCATTCTCGATGATGTCCACAACGTGCTCGTTGATGAACAGCTCAAGTTCGGGGCGGCCAGCGAGAGAAAACTGTGTTGATTTTTGCTCTTCTGGCTTTGCCATGCCTGCCGTTTTACTTTGTTCGGATATTTTCGGTGAAGATGGCTTTGGCCCGATGATTTTTTCAGAGACTTCAAAGCCCCCCTTGACCACAACATCGCGCAAGTGCGACGCACCAAGCCAGTTCGTAAGTGTTCGCAGGCGGCGAAATGATTGAACGGAAACTGGTACGCCACCCGTCAGCCATGTGCCGAACACCACATCGTCACTAACTCGGGCTGAAAGACTGTAAGTCGGCAGAAGGCGGGACAGCCGCTCGACGTATATGGCATCGTGAACCGAACTCGTCGCATCTATATTTCGCGTCGCCTTCAGCGATTCCGCGAATGATATTGCCTCGTTCTTGCTCTCTGGTGAATTACTTTCGATGACCGGCGCTAATACATAGTCAATGCCAGATGAAAATTCGCAATACTTTTCGCCACAAAACTCGAAGGAACGTATCTGGCTGGTGTCGAGCAAACCGCTTTCAATCCACCGAGCCGCAAGCAACTGTTTTGCGACTAGAATTCGTCCGCCTCCTTGCGCCTCATAAATTTGCCAGTCCGTACCTTCATGCAAGGCGAGGCGCGCCCGCTCTCCATCCGGTGTGGAAAATCCAACGGGTAGCCAAGCATCAAGAGCCACGATCAACCCCGCGTGATGTTGGCGGCGGCGAGCATGTCATCATCATCGCCAGAGGAAATGCGAATTGAATAAAGCTGCCCCACAACATGGCGCAGTTTTTCAAAATCGTCGGCCTTGATTGCCTCTTTTCCAACAGCAACCAGTTCAGCATGTTGTCGGCGGTCAGCAAACTGCCACGGCTCCTCAGACAGTCGTTTGAAGGTATCAACGACAAAGAAATCCTGCCGCCAGAGAATTTGCCAATTTCGCCCGCGCAATTCATTCAAATGATTTTCAAAATCGCCGCTGTTACTGTCGATTGCCCGCTGCGCTGTACGTACAAGGTTGTCAAAAGAGCTGGCTTCCGTTGGCCGAGCAAGCTCACGAACAGCCTTATTAAAGAAGTCCACGCAGGAATCGAGGTCCATCTGACGAATCGGTTTAATATTCGATTTGCGGACATCGGCCAATAGTTTTTTGGCCTCCTGCACGTTGTCCATCGCTTGCTTTGCAGTCTCTGGATCAGACTCATTGGATTGAACCGATGATGCCTGGTCAAGCTTCTGAAGCGCTTGATCAAGCTTGGGATCATTGACCTTGTCGGCTACACCATCGATCCGTTCTCGAACGGTCTCGACCTCTTCGGCAATTTGCTTTGAAGCGTCAGTAAAATCGATCTGGCTTTCCTGGCGCGAGTAAAAATTTCGATGGCTTTCAAAGTGCCCGCCAACACTTGGAACAGAGATTGTTAAAACAACCTGACCAGAATCCTGAACCTCGTAATCACATATCAGCTCTGCACCTTGACTAATAACCCCCTCATCAAAATCAGATCCCTTGATACTGAACACACCGATGGCTCTGTTCTCTCTGACTTGGTCTTCTATTTCACCTTCTCGCACAATGAAGTTGAGGGAGTTAGTTGACTGCGCGCGAAGAGATTCACCAGCTTTGAATATTGCCCTCCCCTTTTTTGGCAATGGGTCTTGCTCTTTCACCAAATAAACCAGTTCCGCACGGCCTTTATGGGTAACTTCAATGCCAATGGATGATGATGATGGAATGGCATCAACCGATGCAGCGGTTCTGGCGATAACTATTTTGCTGTCGCCAATACTTACTGGGCCACCCGATGAGTCGAAGACAAACACCTTAAAGGTGTTGTCCCCCGGCTTGCTGAGCACGACCTCGATGGTGGCACCGTCCTTGAGTGCGATACGGCCAGATGACCAACCAGTATCAAGGCTATCTACCTGAAACTCGGCACCAGCCAACACAGCGCCACCGAGCTTGACCAGTATTTTGGCGCGCGAATCAGGGGTTCTGGCGATGAAGTTAAAAGCCAAGTCGAGCTTGCCTCCCGCACTGATAGCGCCACGAGCACTCTTCCGCCCTCGGCTCTGTGAACTCCAATCAATTGATTCAGCAAAGACAGCGGCACCCTCAGCTACCGCTGTCATGGGATTCACCTCTGTTGATGCCGCTATACACAATTCAGAAGCAACCTTGTCGCGGAGAGGTTTATAGTTTGTTGGCCCACCAACAAATACGATGCGCTCCACATCATTCGGGCTGAGCCCGGCCTTGTCGAGAGTTTCACGAGCGGCATTGATCGATTCGACCATCTTGTCTGCGATCAAGCTGTTCAGGACACTGCGTGTGATCGCAATATCCAAGTAAATATCTTCGCCGGATTCATCAGTAATATTAAAATCAGGCAAGGTGATTACCGTTTCCTCCTTACTCGACAGCTCAATTTTTGCGCGCTCGGCAGCGTGCAATGAAAGGCGCAACAGCGCCTTAAATTTAGGGTTTACAGTCAGGTCGTCAGGTAGCTTGAAGTTATCAAAAAGCCAAGGCTTGACGACGTTATCAAGGATAAGGCGGTCAAAATCAGCCCCGCCACACATTGCAACTCCGCCATGCGCGAGCAGGCTGACCCTCCCTGATATGCTTTCGGCGATAGCAATGTCGAGCGTGCCTCCACCAAAATCAAAAACAAGAAAAACCCCATCACTTTTGCGCTGCTTCATAACGCTCATTACCGCAGCGACAGGTTCTTGCATCAATGCAACCTTGCCGATGCCAGCCATCTCAGCCGCCGTCATGGTCGCGTCTTTTTGCATTTGGTTAAAGGCCGCAGGAACCGTAATGACGGTTCCTGTATCTGGATTGTTCCTAATCTCCTCAGGCAGATAGCCAAAGCAAAGCTTCAATATTTCTGCCGAACATTCCTCCGGCGTCATGGTTATATCAACAGCAGCAAGCTTGATTGGCGTGCTTGTACCCATCATCCGCTTAAATTTTGTCGCTGAATTGTCTGGATTTTTTGCGGCGTTATCGTAGGCGGTTTTACCAAGATACTTCTTGCCCCGCTTATCAATGAATATCGCCGAAGGCGTAACATCATTCTGTTCAGGGCTTTTGAAAATCCGTAGATTCTCACCGTCGTAGGAGCAAATGGCGCTGTTAGTTGTTCCGAGGTCAATGCCGACGTAATTCTTCACAATTCCACCTTTCTTAACATCACTGTTCCACGACGAACCAGACCTTCTGTCCCCATAATGATGGGCTCAATCATTTGGTCGACAACAAGAACATCGTCTGCGCCAAAATCTCCAATATTCAGTGCGGTCGCAGCAACCCCGGGATCGTAAGGTTGCCCCTCCACATTCACCAGAGTCAAACTTGCGCCTTCCAAAGTTTCTTCAAGTCGCTTCAGGTAATAGCGATATTGGCTGGTGTAACGATCACCTTCGCCTGCATCCAGCTTGGAGAGTAGCCGCGCAAATAGTCGACTGAATCGCCAGCTTTCGACAGATAGCTCTAGCAGCGCTTTAGACAAGATTTCTGAATTGCTGGTCAAATCTTTATTCATATTGAAAGAACCCAATAACTCATTAATGTTGGACCTTAAAAAAACATCAAGCTTTTCTGGCCTGAATTTAATTTGATCGGAGTAGTTACAGTGAGCCTCTGGACTTACTAGATACATTCCCCGAGCCGCGCTGAATTGTTATTCGGCTGGTATAGCTATAGTCAAGTGCAAATTGCCTTACTGGGGTGACGCTAACAGTATCTCCATTTCCAATCGCCAGAAAATAACTTCCAGCACAAAGGTTGTTGAAATATACATGTCCGCCACTACTTCTCCGATTGCTCACCACCATTGAGCGTCCCGGCACTCCGCTTCTCAACTCGACGTTTACATTCTCACCGAATGTTTGCAGTTCAACATCGTAATCTACATTGCATGCCACAACTTGTATGGGAAAAAGCACGATAAAAAACAGTGATAGTAATATTTTCATGAGGCCCCCTTTGTGATGTGAGCGATATAAAGTATGGCTATTCAATGCACAAATCAAATATCCACTTGCCCATACTAGGTGCAAGTGGATTCGAATAAATCTAAATTAATATGGGCATAATTTTCCACAACAGAAGAAAAAAACTCGCACATTGACTGTGGTGTTTGACTATTTTCCTCCTAGGAAAAGAATTACCGTTTCTAATTATTATTTGGCAACATCACGTTCATTAATTACACTTGACGAGATTAGGCTTGATTGAATTATATGCTCATCTGCTGATTCGCGAGCAATTACTATTGAACATTCTTTAGTTCAATGAAAAGACTATCTGCGCCATCGCCAACGTCTTTTAATGGATTCCTGTTGCAGTAATTATCCATCCATAAGACGATTGATGCCTTGTCAGTATTCCTTAACACATCCGCCCCAGAATTAACTGCCTTCCCAGATAAATACCCAAGCACCCAAGCCGTATCTGCAATATGCGCCCAACTTCTTGCGACGCTGCCTGCAGCCCATTGCCCACAAGATGCAGCCCCATCAACAATTACTGCGCTGCTATTAGTGGAGAAGCCGATAGTAACCATCACAATCATCGCCCTAAGTAATTTCATTTCCACCTCCACATAAATTATAACGATCACGACAATCAATAGTATTTACTAGGTTTTCATTTTGTCACTCTGACCTATAAAAATACAACTACCTGAACTTCATAAGTTCCGACGGCTCTATTCCAAGCGTGTCAGCTAGTTTGCAAATGTTTAGAAGAGCTATATTGCGTTGTCCCCGCTCAATCCCCCCCAAGTAACTTCTCGCAATGCCACTTTCAAGGGCAAGTTGTTCTTGAGACCACCCTCGCTCTTTACGTAGCTTAGCCAAGCGGGACCCTAATAGTTTCCTAGGGTCAGTTTCATTGATGTTGTTTTGTTTAGCCATTTGCAAATGCTATGGCTGGGATTACTATAAGGCCACGCGCTATGAGTGACAATTGAAATGATGTGATCTATAGTTCCTAGGCTAAACATAGGAAGTAATGAAAGGTGGGTACAGTGGAAATAAGCGATATAAAAAAACTGAAACAGGAAGTTTTGGATCATGGTCCAGAGGCCACTTTGCCTGCAAATCTTCCTGATAAGTGGATTAGGCTGCTTTCTCGGGATTTGGATATGCTGCTGAGTGAAGTCGGCAATGGCAATGAAGACCATCGCTATCTAACTGCACCACTGGCCATTATTACTCATATCTTGTTTGGAAAAAGGGGCGAGAATGAAAGTAGCGTAAGTTTCTCAGAGAAAGATTTAGTAAAGTTTCTTGATTATCTTAGATTTGAGATAGCACTTGAAGAAGTTCGCCGATGGACTGACATTTCTCCTGAACCGGCAACACTTGAAACAATTTTTACCAATCGCAAAGTAAAAGTGTGATGTGAGCGGGTTAGATGTGAAACTTGAGCCGTTTCATGTTGGACACTTTAGGGCGAATTTGGGGATACAATATAAAAGACTTTATATTGTCTGAAACTTATTGACCTACTGACTGACCATGCTTATCATCATGTTTATTATGTTGATTGGTTGATTGTTTTGAATTATTTAACCTATACAGAATCAAGAGTAATAATAGAAACCATCTTAAACCACTATGGTCGTCCATTAACTTCTCAACAGTCGATAGATTTCAGTCCACGAAACTTTTCTAAAAATAGCCTTCTTGCGCGTCTATTAGACGCAAATACAACAGAAGAGCCTATGAATTCGAAAGTGGCTCGAAGAATACTTGGCGCTCTTGAACATTTGGCGCGGAGTGACTCTTGTTGGGCAACACTCCAGAGCAAGCCTGAGTCACTTTCACCACAACAGATAGTGGATTTGCTAGTTCACCTCGAAGATCGAATTGTAAAAACAAAAATCAAGAACAAGTACGAAAAAGCTGGCAAGGAGAGAACCTTCTTTGGGCGCGGTGAGATACACCTAAAAAACGGCGACACCATTAATGCGACTATCCGAAAATTCAAGACTAGTTTCCCCTACTCTAGGAAGGATTATTCCAATCTGGTGGGAGATCTGGTGTCCGCCCCACCCTTTGCGACTGTTGTCGAGTTAAAGGAACAGGTTAAATCAGCATACGACAAGAGGCTGAAGGACATTCTCAAGGCTTGTGAAGATGATATCGATCAGCATATTAAATATGTCAATAATTTCCACGAAATAAAAAATCGTCTACTGAGCAATGAGTACGAGATTAGCTTTTCTAATCGAACTGGAAGACCATATGGCATCTATATAACACCAACTACTTTGACGCTGCATAGCGATGCCAGGCTTATAGAAGTGAGGAAGTTGAATATCTTCGAAAACTTCAAGGCATTCAAGAGCTCGGGCAATGGGTTCTATCGTGCATCTGGCGTTGAACCCTATGGCTTCTATAGATTTACAAGTGTTGAAGAAAATCAAAGATTTTACGGCGGCTCTTCACTACGCATTGGCGAAAAATTATATGGATATTTTCTACCTTCGAGAATATTGCTTGCATGCCAAATTGTATTGATGACTGTGACTGCAAGTAATGCAGCTTCAATCAGAAGCTTGTCTAGAGAAAGAATTCAAGAAACTCCAAGTGACTTTTATCTGGAATGCATCAAAACAAAAACAAACAAAATCATTCGCCCGAAAATCGATAAGCGATTTAACCCATTGGCAGTTAAGGTTATCAATCTCCTCTTGAAGCATGATAAAAACATTGGTGAGCTTGGTTGGAGAAGAAGTTCAGATAGTGTTTTTTGTGCTCTGCAAGACTATGGTGAAGGGTTTGAATTCAGCCTGTTCGCTTATACGAACGTCTTTAAAAATTTCAAAGAATGGCATGACCTAAAGCCCTTTAAGATTGAAGATTTGCGTGACTTAGCGGCGCAACACGATTACTTGACCCACAAAGACCCGTTCAGGGTCCAAGCGATTCTTAGTCATCGCAATTTGGCAACAACCGATGAGTATCTAAAGGACAATGTGATCGGCCTGCTGAATAGAGCGAATGTCGCTGAGTATATGCGGCGACTAGCGCCTTCAATTGTGTACTCGATATCGCCAGCATCCGTGATGGAGCATGGCTTTGATACCAATAAAGTTGACCCGAACTTACTTTTCCCAGTGAGTAATTATGATGATGTGACTAATTCCCATTCGGACCGCTGGCTGATGAACATGGACGAGTACCGTTTCAGGATCGATGCCGAATCAATAAAACATTGCGCCTACCAGATGCATTATTACAAAACTCATTTGGACGCTCTGATAAATGCCAATAAGTCGAGGTTCGTGTATTACCACTTGCCCAGAATACTTTTCTGCAAGGCGTTGCACAGCTTAATTAGTTCAAGCGAATACGGAAGTTTAATGCAAAAAGCGGAGGAAGTTTTCAATGGCGGTGAGTAAACTTAAATCCGAGGAACTGGTACGAGACCTAGAAAGTAATACTGAATTCTTTGGTATTCGGCATCGTCGCATGTTCAGCGAGCCAGGAGATAGCTGCATTACTTTTGATATAGCCACAAATGGTGCCAAGAACCAAAATCTTCGATCAATAGACTTGGATAGCATAACCTTTGCTGGACATGGCGGTAATAGCGTTTTCCAAGAACCCATTCCCTTTAGTAGATTTCCTTATGTCAAAGTAACGGTATGGAATGCAATCAACGAAACACTCAATCGACATGACAAAAGTAGCACCATAGCAAACGAAATTAATGGGGTAATGCCATTCCTAACGGGATTTTACTCATACCTGTTCAGGCAAGGGATATATCGTCTAGAACAAGTTACACAAGAAGATGTGAAGTCATGGCTGTGTGATTTCATTGAGCATGATGGCTGGTGGAATCTTCTAGGTATGAGGCAGGCGCTTGAAAAGCTCATTGAAGACGCAAATATCGATCCTTCGTTGCGACCACTTTTAGTGTCTGAATTAAAATTGGGAAGAGGAACATTCTCATTTAACAAGACGGGTGTTTCATCGTTGCTAGGTTTACCGCTAGTTGGTTTTTCTTTCGGCGATATTCAGGAAAAAATGCGTAGTGAGTTATTCCCTGAATTGACGATTGAAAAGTCCGCACTTGTCGGTAATAACACGAGGGGCAAAATTACGAGGCAAGTGCTGTATACAGTATTTAGGAAATTGAATTTTTTTACATCTCAATTTCCAGTTGGCGTAGATCAGATTAGCTTTATCCCCATTCCTGACCCAATGGGAATGGCAAGGAAATTTGCAAAAGAAAGAACAGAAGAAAGAACGGCTAATATCACTCCAGAGTATGCAGTAAAGCTTGTCACAGTAGCATTCGATTGGGTCTACAACAAATCGCCTGCAGTCATTGAACTGCTTAAAACTGCACGCAAGGAAGCCGAGGCTCAGACAGCAAAAGGTCTAAGTCGCAGCGCCTCAAAAAACAACGTTAGATGGGCTGTTGCCGAACACTACAAAGCCATTAAGGATCAGTATGGTTTCGCATGGGATTCGATCACACTGGAAGGAAAAGGTGATGCCGGCGACTCTCTCAACGATATGTTGGCGGTAGTCCAGTATGCAGCATTCAACCTGATTGGCATCAATCACGGTAGGCGGAAAAACGAGCTGATTGGTGAAGGTGACAAGCCCTATGGACTGTATCTTGGTTGCGTAAGTGACAGCGAACAGCAAGCAGAGTTTGACCTGAAAAAGATCAATATCTACGTCGAAAAAACTTATCAGCAATGGAGAGAGTTTTGGTGTAACAAGCTTGTTTATGATTCAGTGAGTGTCCTGGAAAGCATCTATCAATTGTTTAGACCCCTGAACACCCCTCCTATTCAGATTTCAGATACTGAAAATGCAAAACAGCACAAGCTCATACGCCGCAGGGTTTTGAGCGACGTGCCCAAATGGGCAGAAAAGACTAATTGGGTTGATCAATTCAAAGGAGTTGCATACAGCGAAGATTCTCGCCCCTTCTTCAGATTGGTCGATCAAAAAGGCTCTGTTTTGAGCCAAAAGTCGCATCCAAATCGACGTCTCTTCGCTTGCATATATTACTACCGTTATGAGTTCGCCGAGCTGCTGCCCCTTAGGGATCATCTCGTACATGACAGCACTCTCATGACCCACACATATGTCACCGATCCTGATACTCGAAAGCTGGCAGAAACTATGCAGGAAGCTTGGAAGAGCGAGCGGGACGGTTTCGATAAAGTTATGGACGAAGTACAAAGTGAATACTTCAGAGATACGCTCGTTCAGATAATCAAGGGCGAAAAGGTTGGTGGGCGTTGGCCTAAGTTGATTTCAAAGAGGCTCAAAACTTTATCTAAGGATGCCGACTTTATTGAATTGAGTGATGAAGACAAAGCTGATTTTTTAGCAAATAAACTAACGCACAAAGGCTACAAGGCTAATCCCAAGTCAAACGGTGCCTGCTTTGCAGGTTCCAACAGACGCACCGAGAGGTTAGCAAACTGCCATAGTGATGGAGTTCTGAATCCACAATCTGCTAGCCCTAGCATGTGCCATGGGTGCGTTCATCTTTTCACCAATGAAAATTACATGTCAGTTATGGAAGAAGAGTTGGCCGAACTTGAAGAACGCTCAAAGGATTTTCGATTGCCTATGCCCGTGAGGATACAGGCCAAAACCCAGTTTTCAGACCTTGCAAGAATGATTCAACTGGAACGCGATATGGCTCAGGAAAATCAGAACTACCTCTCGCAGAATATCAAGAATTGGACTGACTCGGGGATGGCGAATGATTAAGAAGATTCATGCATCCGAACAGCAGAAAATTGCATCTCGCTCAAAGATGCTTGCCAAGCTGAAAGTGCTCAACGAATGGTCCAAAGGAAAACTCCCCTGGCAGACGGATAGTGAAGGTAATTTCATACGAGATGCTAATGGAGACAAGATCGTAGAACTGTTCCCTAGGAATGGAAAACAATTTTGCGACTGGACCGGAAGTGAGTGTTCAATAGGTACAAAGAAAATACTTCCTGAATTAGGTAGTATCAGCCGACAGACTTTCTCTCAAGACTACAACGAAGACATAAAGAGTCAAGCTGAAGATCTTTTCAAGGTGCTTATTGCACTCAGAGAGAAGATGAAAGCTTCTGCTTCGAATGCATCTGAGATTGATAAGTTAAAGCGAGACATTTCCTATTGGAAAGCTGCTGCTAATGCTGAAGCAAATGCCTTGTTGGATATGATGCAAAGACTCAACGAGATTGACAAGCTATATAAGAAGGCTGAGCGCATCAGAAAAAACAATGAGGAACAGCTCCAAACTGAGATAACGACATTGAAAGCCGAGAATGCCGCATTAAATAAAATCTTGGCAAAAGTCACTCCGCTTAAGGGCGTTGAGTGATGAAGAAGGAAAAAGCAAAAAGTGCTGCAGAAATCGCTCGGGATAGCGTCACAAAGCTTCGTAGCTACATTGACAAGTCTTCTATCTCTAATATTCCAAAAAACCAGTATCAGCAATCATCAAGACAGCGTATCTGCAAAGAGTTGGGAATAACTTACTCCACGGTTGGCAGCAACCCTGATCTAGCAAATCTGTTCGAACAACTTGACAAGAAAATCGGGGCAATTAAAACCGAAGAAAAGCAACCCAAGTCTGATGAGGCACGCCAGCTTAAAGCACGAATAAGCACTTTGGAAAACCGAGTTTCTTCACTTAAAGCTGAAAACGAGGCATTACGCTCAAAAATAAAACGATACGAGCACTTTGAAACCACCGGAAGGATGGCTCGGTCGTGAGCGATGGCCAATTTAACTTCAGGGGGGCGGTTCAACGCATCGTTAGCCACGGTGGCTTTGCAGGTGCGATATTCCTTGTTGAGCCACTTAATTCCGCATTCGGTAACTTAATAAAGGTCAAACTGAATGCAAATGTTCAGAGCAATGGGCCTGCTCTGGGTGAAGTATGGGAAATTACTGGTTGTTATGATGACGATACAACTTATGGTGAGCAAATCATCGCGGAAGAAGCATTTCCAGTTCTCCCATCTGGTCATGTTCTTGTGGATTTCATTGGCAAAAATCCGAAGTTTGCAGGTATTGGAATCTGCACCGCTCAAAAAATGTGGATGGCATTCGGTGAAGAGCTTTACGACATACTGACTCAGCAAAAAGAAGACCGGCTTCTGAGTAAAATAAAACTGAACGATACACTGCTTGAGATTCTTTTCGAGACTTGGAAGGAGTACGAGCAAGTTATTCCGGTAGTGAGGTTTTTTCATAGCCTTGGATTCAACGCTAGGCTTGCCAATAAAGCTGTTGAGTTTTGGGGTGAAGAAACTATCGAAAAGGTTAAAGAAGATCCGTATCGCTTGCTGGCTTTTGGAAACTGGAGCCGTGTAGATGCAGCAGCTAGAAAAATGCTGAATGTATCGAGCGATGCAGAGATACGTCTTATAGCCTCCGTTGAAGAAGCCCTTTACAGGGCATATGACGACAAACACACGGCTCAAGACCATAACTCCCTACTCAATCGCACTGAACGGCTCCTAGGAGGCTCTCAGAACGCTGAGCGCGCAATCCAACTGGCGCTGGCAGATGGACGAGTTCGGACGGTGAGTGAGGTGAACCGTGGCTGCTACTATCAAGTCGCTGGCGCGAAGGCTATGGAACGGTATATCCGAGAGCGTATTTCAAAAATCAGCCAAGGTGAGAACCATCAGCTTTCGATTTTCCAAGGGGCATACTCATATAAGCGTCTCGCGGAATTTGAGGCAACGCTTCCATACCGACTGGCAGAGGAACAACGTCAAGCTATAAAAATGGTTGTAGAGAAACCATTTGCCGTCATCGTGGGAGGCGCAGGCGTGGGTAAAACTACCGTATTGCGTGGGGCATATCATATGCTCCCAGAGAACGCCATAATCATTCAAGCTGCATTGACCAATCGCGCTGCTTCACGGATGAGTGAATCAACAGGTAAAGATGCAATGTCTATAGCCAAGTTGTTGTTTTCAGCTTCTGAGAATGGTCTGCCCGAGAATGCCTATTTTTTTATTGATGAAGCATCCATGTTGGATGCGCCTACCTTTTACCGGATTTGTAAGGCTCTACCTGTAGGTTCAAGGCTATACCTTATCGGAGACCATCATCAATTGCCACCTATTGGACCCGGTCTTGTATTACACCAATTGGTAAATGATGGTTATTCACACATCACAAAACTTACCAAAGTCCATAGACAAGCTAATGAGACAGGGATACCTCAAGTCGCAGATGCCATACGGAATATGACCCCCCCCACTCTTGAACAATTTGTAAGTGGGAAATCTAAAGGCTTTGGAGTGTCTATTTACCCCACCGACGATACGTCTACGTTAACAGAAGCAGTTCTAGCTGCGTACCGCGAGTTCGATCATGCTGGTGAAGCACAAATTGTCGCTGCACGAGTTGAAACCTGCTTGCAGATCAATAATGCGCTTCACCTTGAGAATATGGCATATCGAAAATACAAAAAACAAGCAACTCATGCATTGCTCGCCAATGATGTGGAGCTATGCGAGGGCGATAAAATCATCTACAAAGACAACAACGATCTCTCTCGCAAACTGTTCAATGGATCCCTTGGGGTCATTACACAGATATATTCCAATCCACTTTCCAAGGCCGATGATTACGGTGAAGTTGTAATAGTCGTCGCAGAAGCAGAATTTGATTCAGCGGGAGTGATTCAACTAACAGAGGACGACCTTGAATTCATTGACCTCGGATATGCAGTTACAGTACACAAGGCACAAGGTAGTCAATGGGAGCGGGTTGTAATTGTTTCTGAATTCGTAGGAAAACTAAGCCCCATCATAGATAACACATGGTTTTACACGGCTATAACTCGTTGCGAGAAACAGGCTGTCATTGTTGGATCACGCGCCAACTTTTTATATCAAGTCGGGATGCCTCCCAGAGCATTTTCACGAGTTATTGGCTTGAGCTTCAAAACAGCTACGGAGGATTTGTGAAGATTGACCTTTCAATCGAGCAATTACCTGACTACGTTGATCTCGTATTGGTGATGGGATTACCCGGTAGCGGAAAAACCGTCATCGCAAAGCAACTGGCTTCAGAAAAGGGCTTGATTCACCTTGAGGCAGATCAGTTTTTTATTGATAGCAAGACTGGAGAATATAAATTTGATCAAAGTTCCATTGAGAATGCTCACAAGTGGTGCTTAGCAGAGACTAAGCGACTTTTAGATGAGGGCCGGCGTGTGGTTGTCGCCAATACATTCGGTACAACCAAGTCACGAAAAAGATATTTCAAGCTCGGGTACAAGGTTGCAGTGCACACAGCAACTGGCCAATATGAAAGCGTTCATCAAGTACCTGAGGCTGTTGTGGAGCGAATGCGTGAAGGATGGCAGCCTTATCACCTGTCGGAATTTGCTGCAAATACCGATCCAACAATTATTAATGACCTTCGTTACCTTTGGCCTATTACTGTCCAATGGGGAAAGCTACCAAGCGGCTACAAATCGCCCATTATTTTTGATGGGAAATTGAGGATTATCGAACCATTTACACGGTACTGTCTCGATATTGCCAATATGAACTCGCGCTTCAAGCAACGTTCGCAAGCGCATAAGTCGGAAATCAACAGTGCAAGCACTGCGTTGAAATATTTAGCGGATTTTATGCGAACAAATCGACTTGAATGGAATGAGGTTGATGATGCTCATCTTGATCAATTCAGAACTTGGTATCTCGAACAGATTGAACAAAGCTCTCAAACACGTAATGACCTGTCTCGAAAGCGCACTGTAAACATTAGACTGCGAGAGATTTATAACTTTTATTACTGGGCACAGGAAGAAGCCTTTTTAGTTGAAAACCACATCGGTTGGGAATTGCAAAGCAAGATACGATCAAAACTTCCGGCCTACATCAAAGATGGTCGGTCTGCCCTACCAAGATCGGACAAAAATAGTCTTCTCTATCCAAAGATTTTTCCCAGGGCGGGCAGTTCTGCAGATGTCATCGATTACACCGCAACTGACCGAGACAAAGAAAATCTTAAAGAGCATTTTGAAACACAGGGAGACTCGGATTATGTAGTTCGTCGCAACATCCTAATAATGGAAATTGCCGCGACAGTCGGATGGCGTCAAGGAAGCATTCAGTCCCTACTTATCGATTCTTTTGCTGACGAAATAATTGATGGTTGCGATAAGGAATTCTTAGCCGTTCAACCACTAAATCAAAAGTACGGTTATCACTATGAATTTGAGGTTCCGCTTGCTTTGGCATTAAGAATTAACCGCCACATAAAAAGCGATAGGGCGAACTTTTTAGCCAGCAAGAAACTTAAGGAAAAGACAGCAAAACATCATTTATTTATTAGTTCGACCACAGGGAAACCTCTTGCCGAGATGACCATAACTGAGATTTTTTCAAAGGCTTTCACCGCTATAGGTGCTCCAAAAGGATCTGGCATTCATTCATTCCGTCGCAGTTTTACAAGCAATGAGATGCGTCTTCAAATTGATACGAGGAAGCGGAATAACCTCTCTACCGCTCCTGAGGACGTAATGTTGCCAGTGCAAAGAAAATTGGGGCACAAAAGCCCTCTCAGCCAGCAAGTCTATGCAGATGCCACTCAGTCCCTGACTCGAGATACTGTTGAAAGAGAACTGCGTGATGAGAACCTGCAATTGAGAGCAGAGATTGCGGAAAAAGAACGTGAGATTTCGATTCTCGTTGCCAAACTTGATGAGCTTGATAAGAAGAAGATTTTAAGGAAAAACTAACCCGTTCCATAACACTCTGAGGAAATCAATTTCAAGGAACTGTATGCCCCAAAATGCAAAACCAAAACCTCATATTCGACTTCGTGCGACAAATGAAGAGGTAAATTCTCATCTAATTAATCAGGGATTTTCTTCATGGCTAGCCGGCATCCTAGCGAAGAGAATAGATACCCTCATTGATCGAGAAAACATTTTGCAGCCATCTATCGCCAATATTACTGATCCTATCAATATTCCCGACATGGAAAAGGCGGTAGAAAGAATTGTTACTGCGATTACGAGTTGTGAAAAAATAATTTTTGCAGTTGATCACGACATGGATGGAACAGGATCTGCAGCAGTCCTATGGACAGCTTTTGTAGACCATTTTGGTGTTGATCCAAAACTATTAGAAGTAATTACGAGTCACAGACTAACTGAAGGATATGGGATCACCGAACCTGTTGTTGCTAGAATTCTAAAATCAGAAGCGACGCTGATCATTTCAGCCGACAAAGGTAGTAGTGACGAGCTAAGGATCAAAAAGATCGCAGACGCGGGAAAGGACGTGGTTGTTACTGACCATCATGCTATCCCTGTAGAAGGCCCTCCAAGGTCAGCATATGCAGTAGTTAATCCGACGCGTAGTGATTCAAATTACGATCCAAATATTTGTGGCGCCGCCGTTGCATTTATGACGATGGCGAAAGTTAGAAGTGCGCTATTAAAATGTGGATACAAAACCAGTATTCCGAGCTTATCCAACATTATCGACTTTGTTGCAGTGGCAACTGTTGCGGACTGCGTCGCCTTGAGACCGGATAAGAGTTATATCAACAGAGCATTTATTAAGCGTGGCTTACACTTACTGAATATCGAAAGTCGTCCTTGCTGGAAAGTTTTTAAGGAGCAATGCAAAGGATGGGTTTCTTCCGAGGATATTGGATTCCGCCTTGCACCACCAATTGCAGCAGCAGGAAGATTGGACTGGGCAGAGACAGGCTTCAAATTTCTTACAGCAAAAAATGAAACAGATGCCCGATTGCAGTGGGACATCTTACAAAAAGAAAATCAACTTCGTAAAGAAATTGAAAAGAATATAACAAAGATGGCCATTGAAGCCGCGAACAAAACTTCTAATCAGTCTGTCGTAGTTTTTTTGGAAGATGGACACAGCGGGGTACATGGAATATCTGCAAGTAGAATCGTTGAGGCTTTTGGAAAACCTTGTGCCATTTTCTCCCCCAAAGGTGCAGGTGCCAGAAGTTCTGATGCCGAATTTACCGATGGCAATGGGAAACGCTTAGCTTCAGGTTCATTTAGAGGAATACCAGGATTTCATGTTCGAAATGCCTTGCAGCATGTATCTGATCACCATCCAGAGTTAATGCTAGGATTTGGTGGTCATGAAGGTGCCGCTGGCGCAACTATCCTAATAGAAAATTTCGATAGCTTTGTGATTGCCTACGAAGATGCCGTTATTGAACAACTAGATGATAGAAAACTATCCCCTGTGATTTGGATGGATGGGGATATTGATGGGAAACTTCTTTCTCTTGAAACGTTTGATGAACTTCGCACTTTGGAGCCGTGGGGTAAAGACTTTCCTCCTCTGACTTTATGTAGTGAATTTGAGGTCATCTCGCAAACCCCAATCGGGGATGGCAGCCACCTCAAATTATCTTTGAGAAAAGACGGCGAGAATTTTGCTGGGATTTGGTTTGGTGCAATCGACAAAACCAATAATGAACTACCCCTTGAAAATAACAAGAAAGCAACACTTGTTTATAAACTTCAAGATAATTCATTCAGGGGTAATAGAAGTGTCCAACTGAACATATTGGCAGTTGCCTAGTTATTGAAATAGTAGAATTTAACCATAAGATAATAATTAATTAATCATTCAATAAACCGCTCAGCCGCCCAGTCCACTGCTTAAAACTCAAGCGAATCATCGCCTCAAGAATGTGTGCATTCGGTGTTGTTAAATAAGGTAATGAGACATAAACCTTCTCATCATCCTTAGCTGTAATAAAAAGCCTCCCCCCTGAACTACCATACGTCACTTTTCCCCAATCACGATATTCTGTTTCGTTGCCAAAAAACTTGTGTTTCGTAAGCTGCACACCTTTATCATCAACGACTGCATCACCAAATGTAATACTTTTGCCGCTCTTGAGAGTTTCCAAGTTTTCCGTGAGCAATCGGACACACACAGCCCGCCAGAGCTTATCGGTAAAGTTACTAAATATATCCCCTTTGCGAGTTTCTATGACGGCAGATGACCGATTGTCACCGACTGCGATGGTGTAGTCAGTTCCCGTTGGAACGCCATTTACCGAGCGACTAACTGCACCCCATTTAACCCAGGTGATTGAGTCCAGTGGGAAACACTTATCTTTCCACTCAACACCTTTTGTCGAGATGCGCAATGTATCTTTGAAGATAAGGCCAATTTCAGTCTGATAGAAAATTTCCTTTGCCCATTCATTGCTGCGTTTTTGAGCTTCTTTCCTGTTCCCATGAATTTCATCAAGAGTCTCGGCATCTTGGTCAAGCTTTCCAACCATTTCCGGCAATTCGGCAAAAAGCTCTTGGAGAGTTTTAGTGAGCCGATTTACCGTATCAAGCATATCGTGTTTGTTAAACAGATCCAGCCCCAAGTTACGGATTGCGTGGGCAACTTCGTAACTGAGATCGTGGTCAAGCCCACGAGCCTTAACGCTGAGCTGAATTGGTTGTGCAAATCTGTCCCACTTGGTCACCACATGAATCAATTTGTCGACAAGTGGCTTAACCGAGCTCTCGCCTTTGTGAGCTGATTGGCGAATCGCCTCTGCAAGCTTTTTGATATTTTCTGCTTCTGGTTGTAGATAATCTCGATTGGCATCCGCTTCGTATCGCTCAACCAGATCGTGAACAAGCGATGCACCATGCTCCTCTCCGGTATCGGTTGTGGTCTCGACAACACGGGTGACGACATCAACTAATTTATCTGGAAAAAATCTATTCAATGCCGTTTTGATGGCATCGGTGTAGTTGCGTTGCCGCTCGCGCAATTCAACCTCTATTTGCTCTACCCCCCTCACTTCAGGAAAGCCGGATACTGAACGATCCTCATTTATCTCGCGCAACACGTCTTCCGGGTCAATCATGTCAACCGTGTAGGCAAACTCTACAATCCAGTCGCACCACTGTTCGGCATCCATCTCAGGGTCAAGCAATTCAATGGCTGCCGCCAGCAAATTTGCCTTGGCTAGAGCTGGCGCTGTAGTAGTCTTTTTTACCAGATCAATATGATTGTGCAGATTATCTACCAAGACTCTAGCGCTATTGGGCGAAACGCCTGGCAGCCACGCCATTTCGACAGCAAGTCGATTACGCGGCGTCGTCAGATCGCTCCTTGCCTTGGTGCAAATATCGCCATCGAGCATCAGGCTTTTTTCTTCTGCCAATTCGACAATACGGCGACGGTCATCTCGCGTAGTTGCACCCAAAATGCAAAACGGATTATCGTGAAGAGCGGTTCTGTTTTCGTTAGCCCTAGCTTTCACTTGGCTTGCCGTACTTAATCCATCTGGGCTGTTGGAATTATTAAATGCTTTGTTAATCTCTTCTCGAATGTAACGAATTGTCATTTCGTAAACTTCTGGATACTCTTCATTCAACGAGCATAAATCACCCTGCATAGCCCCAGTTTTTGCGTTTCGCACAAGCTCCCGGACTGCGACAAAGAATTCGGGATACTCATCCTCCTCCTTTACTGGAACAGCTCTGCTTTCGCCACCCTTAAGGCGCTCAATCTCACTCTTAACTACCTGAGAAAATATGCCGGATATTTCCGGAAACTCATTTTCAAACTCGGACAACAAATCAACATGCGAAGATGTGCTCATTACTGGCATCCCTCAGTTTTTGCTTCGTTTTATAGTATCAACAACGAATCTAACATTGGCCAACTTCATCTACGCCATAAACTAAAACTCTGATTCAGAGATATCGCGCATTTGCATATTCCCGTCACGAACCTTATAAAGCGTCATGGTCATTTGGCTATATCGCGTCCCATCCCCCTCAAATATTTCATGAAGTTCAAATGAGTCCGTTTTTGAAATACCGCCATACCTCAAATCGCGGTAACGAACATCATAATTTCCAGCACTAATACTACGAAATGTAAACTTGTCACCAGCTTTTATAAAAACGTGACGAACAGCGCTGGGCCGCGAGCCATCGAGAGAAAATAACTTCAAATAGACGTTGGAATCGTTGTTTGTATTGTCTATCGTAAGTGACGAAAGTCCACCAGTATTTAATTTTTTATAACCATGTAAATAACCTGAGTTGGTTGGCCACGGCTGGCCGTTTGGTGCGTGATCTGTAGGATTGAGATTTGGAACAGCAGGCGAATCAAGAGCCCCGTTGAACTCCTTATAGCCATGCTTTTTTTCAACAGCATCCTTGTTTTGACTTGATGTAAGGTATTCGACTATTTGTTGGTCGGTGTACCCATCTTTCCTTGCGCCAGCCAAATTAAAATTTGATTGCCTAGCAAGCTGTTCCACTATTTCAGAATTAGTGACTGGTTTTGCTGTGGAAAAATCGAAGGTACTTTGATGTGAATCTTTCTCTCTGTGGGTAACGTGGTTTTTGCCATTGAATACCCCACTAAGCCAAGCAATGAAAATGGCTGCTGCGATTAACCCCGCATAAAATTTTCCATATGCTTTTTTGGAATGGCGAGGAGCTTGGTTTGGGGGCAAGATTGTTTTGTTTTCAGGTGGGCTTTGCTTGCTTATTTGCTCAATATCCTTACTGACATCCGAAACAAGATTGCCGAAGCCCCCAAAGCCTTTTCCACTGGAGTTAAGTGTATTTTTTTCATCGGTCATGATTTACTACCTTTTTGGGAAAAGCGCGAAGCATGAACGTCTGATTAAGCCTGGGCCGACCTCACCGACGGCAGCCTTGCCGTATTTAACGACGCATTCACGCGCAGAGCCACCAAAACTCGACTTTTCCTCTGGAATAACTGCACTAGGAAATTCTTTACGGCAGTTAAGCATTATTTCGCGGGCAGCGATGTTATTACGCACACCCGGCATGTCATCGAGGATGCACTCATAAAAATTGCCGGGGCGGCTCAGAACGTAGACGGCAATAATTATTGCAGTTATCCCCAGAGCAACCTGAACATGCCTATTGCGTAAATGTTTTTGGATTGCAGAATAAGCGCGTAGAGTGGCTTCATAGTTCGGTTGACCAGCATCGATATCAGCAGGCTGTGGAGTGGCCTTGGTTGTCTTAGTGGGTGGTGTTGAAGCATCGGAAATATCAGCGGCCACATCCGATACCAAACCTGAAAAGCCCGCAAAGCCTTTTTTGTCATCGCCATTTGGAAGTTTGTCAGCCATGTCCAGTCGCTCTTTCAGATAAAGCCGATTTTCCTGGAAGTGCCCTCATCGTTGCTGCGCAATGGCGTTGCATCCATCGCCAGCAACAGGCTGGATTGATCCAGCTTGTCTTTACCTGCCCGTGCGGCCAAACGAGCACCTTCTCTGACAGCGAAAGCGACATCAGATAACGGGCGGCCTGTCAGACGCTTTGCAAGCAAGGCCACATCAATATCATTTTCGCATGGCAAGTCTTTGACCAACTTCTCTAGCAAGGCGTGAACCTCTTCTTCCGATGCCATCCCTACCTTGACGACATGATCAAAACGACCACGTCGCAAAATGGCCGCATCGATCATTTCGATTTTGTTAGTCATCGCAATAATCAGCACTCGATTTTTGATTGCCTCTGGAATGCGACGGAGGAATTCCGCGACTTCTTCTACATGATGCTGACCTGACATGCCTGATTGGCGCTCGGACAGAAAGGCTTCCATTTCGTCTATCACCAGCACTGCTGGTGCATTTTCCATCGCCTTGTCAAAAACCTCAGCCACTTTTTTACTGGTTTCGTGAATATAGGGGCTGGCGACACTGGAAGCCTCGATCTGGAAACTCGGCCAACCAAGATAATCAACCAGCCGTTCAACAGCGAAGGTTTTGCCACAACCCGGCGGGCCGTGCAGAATGATTGCAGACGGAAATTCGATCCCTAAAGCCTTGTATCGCGCTTCATTCTCGATGATGTCCACAACGTGCTCGTTGATGAACAGCTCAAGTTCGGGGCGGCCAGCGAGAGAAAACTGTGTTGATTTTTGCTCTTCTGGCTTTGCCATGCCTGCCGTTTTACTTTGTTCGGATATTTTCGGTGAAGATGGCTTTGGCCCGATGATTTTTTCAGAGACTTCAAAGCCCCCCTTGACCACAACATCGCGCAAGTGCGACGCACCAAGCCAGTTCGTAAGTGTTCGCAGGCGGCGAAATGATTGAACGGAAACTGGTACGCCACCCGTCAGCCATGTGCCGAACACCACATCGTCACTAACTCGGGCTGAAAGACTGTAAGTCGGCAGAAGGCGGGACAGCCGCTCGACGTATATGGCATCGTGAACCGAACTCGTCGCATCTATATTTCGCGTCGCCTTCAGCGATTCCGCGAATGATATTGCCTCGTTCTTGCTCTCTGGTGAATTACTTTCGATGACCGGCGCTAATACATAGTCAATGCCAGATGAAAATTCGCAATACTTTTCGCCACAAAACTCGAAGGAACGTATCTGGCTGGTGTCGAGCAAACCGCTTTCAATCCACCGAGCCGCAAGCAACTGTTTTGCGACTAGAATTCGTCCGCCTCCTTGCGCCTCATAAATTTGCCAGTCCGTACCTTCATGCAAGGCGAGGCGCGCCCGCTCTCCATCCGGTGTGGAAAATCCAACGGGTAGCCAAGCATCAAGAGCCACGATCAACCCCGCGTGATGTTGGCGGCGGCGAGCATGTCATCATCATCGCCAGAGGAAATGCGAATTGAATAAAGCTGCCCCACAACATGGCGCAGTTTTTCAAAATCGTCGGCCTTGATTGCCTCTTTTCCAACAGCAACCAGTTCAGCATGTTGTCGGCGGTCAGCAAACTGCCACGGCTCCTCAGACAGTCGTTTGAAGGTATCAACGACAAAGAAATCCTGCCGCCAGAGAATTTGCCAATTTCGCCCGCGCAATTCATTCAAATGATTTTCAAAATCGCCGCTGTTACTGTCGATTGCCCGCTGCGCTGTACGTACAAGGTTGTCAAAAGAGCTGGCTTCCGTTGGCCGAGCAAGCTCACGAACAGCCTTATTAAAGAAGTCCACGCAGGAATCGAGGTCCATCTGACGAATCGGTTTAATATTCGATTTGCGGACATCGGCCAATAGTTTTTTGGCCTCCTGCACGTTGTCCATCGCTTGCTTTGCAGTCTCTGGATCAGACTCATTGGATTGAACCGATGATGCCTGGTCAAGCTTCTGAAGCGCTTGATCAAGCTTGGGATCATTGACCTTGTCGGCTACACCATCGATCCGTTCTCGAACGGTCTCGACCTCTTCGGCAATTTGCTTTGAAGCGTCAGTAAAATCGATCTGGCTTTCCTGGCGCGAGTAAAAATTTCGATGGCTTTCAAAGTGCCCGCCAACACTTGGAACAGAGATTGTTAAAACAACCTGACCAGAATCCTGAACCTCGTAATCACATATCAGCTCTGCACCTTGACTAATAACCCCCTCATCAAAATCAGATCCCTTGATACTGAACACACCGATGGCTCTGTTCTCTCTGACTTGGTCTTCTATTTCACCTTCTCGCACAATGAAGTTGAGGGAGTTAGTTGACTGCGCGCGAAGAGATTCACCAGCTTTGAATATTGCCCTCCCCTTTTTTGGCAATGGGTCTTGCTCTTTCACCAAATAAACCAGTTCCGCACGGCCTTTATGGGTAACTTCAATGCCAATGGATGATGATGATGGAATGGCATCAACCGATGCAGCGGTTCTGGCGATAACTATTTTGCTGTCGCCAATACTTACTGGGCCACCCGATGAGTCGAAGACAAACACCTTAAAGGTGTTGTCCCCCGGCTTGCTGAGCACGACCTCGATGGTGGCACCGTCCTTGAGTGCGATACGGCCAGATGACCAACCAGTATCAAGGCTATCTACCTGAAACTCGGCACCAGCCAACACAGCGCCACCGAGCTTGACCAGTATTTTGGCGCGCGAATCAGGGGTTCTGGCGATGAAGTTAAAAGCCAAGTCGAGCTTGCCTCCCGCACTGATAGCGCCACGAGCACTCTTCCGCCCTCGGCTCTGTGAACTCCAATCAATTGATTCAGCAAAGACAGCGGCACCCTCAGCTACCGCTGTCATGGGATTCACCTCTGTTGATGCCGCTATACACAATTCAGAAGCAACCTTGTCGCGGAGAGGTTTATAGTTTGTTGGCCCACCAACAAATACGATGCGCTCCACATCATTCGGGCTGAGCCCGGCCTTGTCGAGAGTTTCACGAGCGGCATTGATCGATTCGACCATCTTGTCTGCGATCAAGCTGTTCAGGACACTGCGTGTGATCGCAATATCCAAGTAAATATCTTCGCCGGATTCATCAGTAATATTAAAATCAGGCAAGGTGATTACCGTTTCCTCCTTACTCGACAGCTCAATTTTTGCGCGCTCGGCAGCGTGCAATGAAAGGCGCAACAGCGCCTTAAATTTAGGGTTTACAGTCAGGTCGTCAGGTAGCTTGAAGTTATCAAAAAGCCAAGGCTTGACGACGTTATCAAGGATAAGGCGGTCAAAATCAGCCCCGCCACACATTGCAACTCCGCCATGCGCGAGCAGGCTGACCCTCCCTGATATGCTTTCGGCGATAGCAATGTCGAGCGTGCCTCCACCAAAATCAAAAACAAGAAAAACCCCATCACTTTTGCGCTGCTTCATAACGCTCATTACCGCAGCGACAGGTTCTTGCATCAATGCAACCTTGCCGATGCCAGCCATCTCAGCCGCCGTCATGGTCGCGTCTTTTTGCATTTGGTTAAAGGCCGCAGGAACCGTAATGACGGTTCCTGTATCTGGATTGTTCCTAATCTCCTCAGGCAGATAGCCAAAGCAAAGCTTCAATATTTCTGCCGAACATTCCTCCGGCGTCATGGTTATATCAACAGCAGCAAGCTTGATTGGCGTGCTTGTACCCATCATCCGCTTAAATTTTGTCGCTGAATTGTCTGGATTTTTTGCGGCGTTATCGTAGGCGGTTTTACCAAGATACTTCTTGCCCCGCTTATCAATGAATATCGCCGAAGGCGTAACATCATTCTGTTCAGGGCTTTTGAAAATCCGTAGATTCTCACCGTCGTAGGAGCAAATGGCGCTGTTAGTTGTTCCGAGGTCAATGCCGACGTAATTCTTCACAATTCCACCTTTCTTAACATCACTGTTCCACGACGAACCAGACCTTCTGTCCCCATAATGATGGGCTCAATCATTTGGTCGACAACAAGAACATCGTCTGCGCCAAAATCTCCAATATTCAGTGCGGTCGCAGCAACCCCGGGATCGTAAGGTTGCCCCTCCACATTCACCAGAGTCAAACTTGCGCCTTCCAAAGTTTCTTCAAGTCGCTTCAGGTAATAGCGATATTGGCTGGTGTAACGATCACCTTCGCCTGCATCCAGCTTGGAGAGTAGCCGCGCAAATAGTCGACTGAATCGCCAGCTTTCGACAGATAGCTCTAGCAGCGCTTTAGACAAGATTTCTGAATTGCTGGTCAAATCTTTATTCATATTGAAAGAACCCAATAACTCATTAATGTTGGACCTTAAAAAAACATCAAGCTTTTCTGGCCTGAATTTAATTTGATCGGAGTAGTTACAGTGAGCCTCTGGACTTACTAGATACATTCCCCGAGCCGCGCTGAATTGTTATTCGGCTGGTATAGCTATAGTCAAGTGCAAATTGCCTTACTGGGGTGACGCTAACAGTATCTCCATTTCCAATCGCCAGAAAATAACTTCCAGCACAAAGGTTGTTGAAATATACATGTCCGCCACTACTTCTCCGATTGCTCACCACCATTGAGCGTCCCGGCACTCCGCTTCTCAACTCGACGTTTACATTCTCACCGAATGTTTGCAGTTCAACATCGTAATCTACATTGCATGCCACAACTTGTATGGGAAAAAGCACGATAAAAAACAGTGATAGTAATATTTTCATGAGGCCCCCTTTGTGATGTGAGCGATATAAAGTATGGCTATTCAATGCACAAATCAAATATCCACTTGCCCATACTAGGTGCAAGTGGATTCGAATAAATCTAAATTAATATGGGCATAATTTTCCACAACAGAAGAAAAAAACTCGCACATTGACTGTGGTGTTTGACTATTTTCCTCCTAGGAAAAGAATTACCGTTTCTAATTATTATTTGGCAACATCACGTTCATTAATTACACTTGACGAGATTAGGCTTGATTGAATTATATGCTCATCTGCTGATTCGCGAGCAATTACTATTGAACATTCTTTAGTTCAATGAAAAGACTATCTGCGCCATCGCCAACGTCTTTTAATGGATTCCTGTTGCAGTAATTATCCATCCATAAGACGATTGATGCCTTGTCAGTATTCCTTAACACATCCGCCCCAGAATTAACTGCCTTCCCAGATAAATACCCAAGCACCCAAGCCGTATCTGCAATATGCGCCCAACTTCTTGCGACGCTGCCTGCAGCCCATTGCCCACAAGATGCAGCCCCATCAACAATTACTGCGCTGCTATTAGTGGAGAAGCCGATAGTAACCATCACAATCATCGCCCTAAGTAATTTCATTTCCACCTCCACATAAATTATAACGATCACGACAATCAATAGTATTTACTAGGTTTTCATTTTGTCACTCTGACCTATAAAAATACAACTACCTGAACTTCATAAGTTCCGACGGCTCTATTCCAAGCGTGTCAGCTAGTTTGCAAATGTTTAGAAGAGCTATATTGCGTTGTCCCCGCTCAATCCCCCCCAAGTAACTTCTCGCAATGCCACTTTCAAGGGCAAGTTGTTCTTGAGACCACCCTCGCTCTTTACGTAGCTTAGCCAAGCGGGACCCTAATAGTTTCCTAGGGTCAGTTTCATTGATGTTGTTTTGTTTAGCCATTTGCAAATGCTATGGCTGGGATTACTATAAGGCCACGCGCTATGAGTGACAATTGAAATGATGTGATCTATAGTTCCTAGGCTAAACATAGGAAGTAATGAAAGGTGGGTACAGTGGAAATAAGCGATATAAAAAAACTGAAACAGGAAGTTTTGGATCATGGTCCAGAGGCCACTTTGCCTGCAAATCTTCCTGATAAGTGGATTAGGCTGCTTTCTCGGGATTTGGATATGCTGCTGAGTGAAGTCGGCAATGGCAATGAAGACCATCGCTATCTAACTGCACCACTGGCCATTATTACTCATATCTTGTTTGGAAAAAGGGGCGAGAATGAAAGTAGCGTAAGTTTCTCAGAGAAAGATTTAGTAAAGTTTCTTGATTATCTTAGATTTGAGATAGCACTTGAAGAAGTTCGCCGATGGACTGACATTTCTCCTGAACCGGCAACACTTGAAACAATTTTTACCAATCGCAAAGTAAAAGTGTGATGTGAGCGGGTTAGATGTGAAACTTGAGCCGTTTCATGTTGGACACTTTAGGGCGAATTTGGGGATACAATATAAAAGACTGAATGCCGCCGGTCGGCTGGAAGACATGAGCATCGGCATCCGTTGTCTGCTGACCGACGATGCCAATGAGGCCAACGAACTCGCTGCCCGGCTCGATGCCTTGAACCACGAACGGCGCAGC
>Ga0210032_1000289_pt1 | contig 42565 bp, 39 predicted proteins | sample CryGeyCG2114_250_2_FD_185458 | JGI IMG/M metagenome (GOLD analysis project Ga0210032, IMG submission 185458) | Groundwater microbial communities from aquifer - Crystal Geyser CG13_big_fil_rev_8/21/14_2.50 (SPAdes) (version 2) | ecosystem: Environmental > Aquatic > Deep subsurface > Groundwater ... | reverse complement strand
CATATTATATTCTGCGGAGAAATTATGAAATTTGAAACGACTCAAGCATTTGCATTGGCATGTGATCAACAAGATCCGATGGCCGCATTTCGTGCACTCTTTGCTATTCCCAAACAAGCGAATGGTGAAGATGAATATTACTTCACTGGAAATTCATTAGGACTTCAGCCTGACTTAGCCAAAGATTATGTGATTCAAATGCTGGTTGATTGGCAAAAATATGGCGTAAAAGGACATTTCGAAGGTGAATACCCTTGGATGCCTTATCATGAATTTTTAACGGAACAAGCCGCTTTATTGGTGGGCGCAAAAAATGAAGAAGTGGTGTGGATGAACACACTCACTGCTAATCTACATTTTATGATGGTAAGCTTTTATCAACCTCAGGGTAAACGGACTAAAATTCTATTAGAAGATCATGCCTTTCCCTCGGATCATTATGCGGTAGAGTCACAAATTTCTCATCATGGTTTAGATCCTAAAGAGAACATGATTTTTTGGAAACCACGTGAAGGCGAAGATCTGTTAAATTATCAAGATTTAGAACAGATTCTTGAGCAGTATGGAGATGAAATTGCCATGCTGTTATTGCCGGGTGTGCAGTATTACACAGGGCAAGTTTTGGATATGAAAACCATTACACAAAAATCCAAAGCCAAGGGTATTAAAGTGGGATTCGACCTAGCCCATGCCGCAGGAAATATTGAACTGCAATTGCACGATTGGCAAGTGGATTTTGCTTGTTGGTGTAGTTACAAATATCTCAATTCTGGCCCTGGTTCCGTGGCTGGCTGTTTTGTACATTTGGATCATTGTCAAAATACTCAGCTTAATCGTTTTGCGGGTTGGTGGGGACATGACAAACAAACTCGCTTTAAAATGGAAAATAAGTTTAAGGCAACGCCTACTGCAGAAGGTTGGCAATTATCTAACCCTCCTATTTTGTCATTGGCGGCCATTCGTGGATCACTTGATTTAATTCAACAAGCTGGTGGCATTAAAGCGCTACGTCAAAAATCCCTCAAACTCACCGCCTATTTACATTACCTTTTAGCGCAGGAATTGGGCGATAAAATCAGTATTCTCACGCCCATGAATGAAGCCGAGAGAGGCTGCCAGATTTCCATCTGTGTCAATGTGCCACATTTTGATGGTAAAGCACTGTATCAACAGATAGAGGAAAAAGGCGTTACAACGGATTGGCGAGAGCCCAATGTCATTCGTGTAGCCCCTGTCCCCTTATATAATTCATTTAACGATGTGTTTCAATTTGTGAAAATACTTAAGGAGTGTTTAGCATGAATCAGGAATCCATCACCATAGCAGGAGCCGGGCCTGTAGGTTCATTGCTAGCCATTATATTGGCAAGAGCGGGTTATCGAGTGAGTTTATTTGAATCCCGGCCAGATTCGCGCTTTGCCAATATCTATCAAGGTAAATCCATTAATATCGCTATGTCGGATCGAGGCTGGATGGCACTGAAATCTATAGGTTGTGAAGATATCATCAAACAAAAAGCGATACCCATGTATCGACGTGCCATGCATGGGTTGGATGGAACGATTACGCATCTCGACTATGGAAAAAAGGGTCAAGCGATTTGGTCTGTTTCACGTTCAGGTATTAATGAACAATTGATTGATTTGGCAGATAAAGAAGCGAATGTGACGATTTCCTTTGAGAAGAAATTAGTGGATGTTGATTTTGAAACAGCTACTGCCTTTTTTGAAGATAAACAAGAGAGTAAATCAGTTTGTGAACCCCAAAAAGTTGAAGCAAATTATCTGTTCGCAGCAGATGGGGCGCATTCAAAAGTGAGGCGCTTAGCGCATGATTTACCTCGATTCAGTTATAGCCAATCCTACATGCCTCATGCCTATATTGAATTGTCTATTCCGGCGAATGAAGATGGCAGCTTTAAAATGGAAAAAGAGGCTTTGCATATTTGGCCAAGAAAAGATTTTATGCTAATTGCCTTACCCAATCCTGAAGGCTCATTTACCTGTACGCTATTTTTAGATTATGAAGGTGAGGTTTCATTCTCATCTTTAAAAGAAAAAGCGGATATACAGAAATTTTTCAATAAAAATTTTGCAGATGCAATGCCCCTATTAGAAAATCCCATTAAAGAGTTTATGCATAAATCTCCCAATCCATTATTTTTAGTCAATGTTGATCCCTGGATATTTAATAATAAAGTTGCTCTTATTGGAGATGCTGCCCATGCGATGGTGCCTTTTTATGGGCAAGGCATGGTGTGTGGATTTGAAGATTGTCGTGTCCTCGCTGAACTGATTGAAACACATCAACATGAATGGGGTGAAATATTGCCTGCCTATCATCAATCCCGCAAAAAAAATGCAGATGCGATTACAGAATTAGCCAAAAGAAACTTTGTTGAGATGAGTGAGCTATCAGGCGATCCAAAATTTTTATTACAAAAAAAGATTGAAGCCAAATTTAACGAGTTATATCCAGAACTTTGGATACCGCTTTATTCTATGGTGACATTTACTCCTAAACTTGCCTATTCAGATGCCTTAGCCATTGGGGATCAACAAAAGCAAATTATGCAACAGATTATGCGAATTCCTGATATTGAAAATCATTGGCAAGAAGATTTTGTATATAAAAAACTCTGGGAATTAGCGCAGCAGCTCCCCAAAATAAATCAGATCTAAGAGAGACAATAGGAATCATTATGAGAGAAGAAAACAACAAGCAACAGAACAAAAATTTCCGAGAATTGGAATCCAGTATCCATACGGATTTTAATAATGAAATGTCTTATGGCGATTATCTTCAATTAGATCAAGTTTTATCGGCGCAAAAACCATTAAGCAGCGAACATGATGAAATGTTGTTTATTATAATACATCAAACGAGTGAACTTTGGTTAAAATTAGCGGGACATGAGTTAGCCAATGCCCGTTACAATTTACAGCAAGGCCATTTTGGCCCTGCTTTTAAAGTGATCGCCCGAGTGAAACAAATTTTTACTCAACTCACTCAGTCATGGAATATTTTATCCACCTTAACGCCCAGTGATTATTTAAAATTCCGTGATGATTTGGGTAAGTCTTCTGGTTTCCAGTCCTATGGATATCGAAAATTAGAATTTATGTTGGGGAATAAAAATAGCAAAATGTTAGAGGTGCATAAAAACAAGCCTCATGTTTATCAAGAACTCAAACACACATTGGAAAGCCCTAGTATTTATGATGAAGTGATTAAGATTTTAGCCAAATCTGGTTTTGCAATCGATGAAGAAGTTTTAAATCGAGATTTCACCCAAGCTTATGAAGCGAATGAGTCTGTGATGCAAGCTTGGTTGAGAGTCTACCAACAACCTGAAAAATATTTTGAGCTGTATGAGTTAGCGGAGAAATTAGTCGATATTGAAGATGCTTTCCAACAATGGCGTTTCAAACATATGTATACCGTACAACGTATTATTGGATACAAAGCGGGAACAGGTGGCTCATCTGGTGTTCACTTTTTAAAGAAGGCCTTAGATGTGAGCTTCTTTCCTGAATTGTTTAGTGTGCGTACTTATTTATAAAATACAACAACAAAAAGAGCGCTTAAATAGTATAAAAAAAGGAGCCGAAGCTCCTTTTTTTATGCAGAACAGATCGGGGTCATTAGTTTAAAACTTGATCATCTGCATCCATGAAGACGATTTTACCAAGATCGATGCTATCTAATTGCTTCTCGATTTCTTTGCGATCACCGACCATCATTCAAGGAATCAAAGAGGCAGAGTGAATTGATTTTGGTTGTTTATCAAAACGCTACGATTCCCTATCTCCGCCTCTTGGATTAGGTGCTCCGCGCCTCCCTACTTTTCAATCTGATTAATAAAACGATCTTTTCCCTGGTGGCTGCTTCAATGTGATTTATGTGATTTCAATTTCAATGTGAATTTGAATTGACCTGCCGAGACTCGTATTTCCAAGTACCACGGGCATAGACTCTAACAGGTCAAAAATAGTTGTGGTATAGCGCGATTTTGACTAGATACCACCATAGTTATCAATATTAATAGATGAATTTTTGCCGGTGATATCGCAAAAATTCATCCAGTAGGCAGAGGTGGGATGAACCTGGAATAAAAGGAACATTAGATTAACTGAGGTAACATAGCATCTTGATATTCAACCAAGCTTGCTCCTGATTTTAATTTTTGCACATAATCAGGGTTGGCAATAAAGGGGCGACCAATAGCGATTAAATCGAAGCGTTGTGCTTCAATGGCTTCTACCGCACTTTGCGCACTATAAGAACCAACGCCGACTAGCGTACCTTCATAATGTTTACGCACGTAGTCAGAGGCTCGTCCACCTAAATAATCAAATTCCATACTATCGTCAAAGATACCTATATGAACATAAGCCAGATTTCGTTGATTAAGCTCAGATAATAAATAGTCAAAAACTTCACGATCTTTGGGATCGGCGGCCATATTAAAATATGCTCCGGGAGATAAACGTAGCCCTGTTCTATCAGCACCAATCTTGGCAACAATGGCATCCACAACTTGCAAAGCAAATCGCGCCATATTTTGAGGAGAACCACCATACTGATCTTCACGCTGATTAGTATGATAATGAAGAAATTGATCAATCAAATAGCCGTTAGCACCATGAATCTCAACTCCATCAAAATGCGCTTTATTGACAGCATTGACAGCAGCTTGTGCATAATCCTGAATCAACTGAGCGACTTGGGTTTCAGATAATGTTTGTGGTACTTGATAATTGAGTTCACGCATTCTGGGCACAGAACCTTCAGCAGCGATACTAGAAGGCGCGACAACAGGTTTACCACTGAAAAAGCTATGAGCAACCCGACCTGTATGCCAAAGCTGAGAGAAAATAGTGCCTCCCGCATCATGAACACGCAGAGTCACTTTTTGCCAACCTTCAATTTGAGCCTCATTGAATATACCAGGTGTGTTAGGATAACCCTGTCCATCTGGACGAATAATGGTCGCTTCAGTAATAATCAACCCAGCATCAGCTCGGCGTGCATAATAAGCGGCAATGGCTTCTGTTGGCACTAAATTATCATCAGCCATACAGCGGGTTAAGGGGGCCATGAGAATGCGGTTTTTTAAGGTAATACTGGCATTGAGTTGATAGGGCTCAAATAAAAGATCTAAAGACATTGGTGGCTCCAAAATAAATTTAATAATGTGCAAGCTTGAACAAGCATTCAAAATACTGTATTTTGAATGCTTGTTCAAGTTATTTTTTGAGTATTTATTCAAATTAGATGATTTTTTGTATAAACTACTAAAAAGTAAATATTATTCATAGATGAATTATCATGAGAAAAGCAGAGTTTGATCGACCCTTAGTGCTGCGAAAAGCGATGCAAGCCTTCCAAGCAAAAGGTTATGGTAAAACCACCATGCAAGATCTGGTCGCAGCCACAGGTTTACACCCGGGTTCTTTATACTGTGCTTTTGAGAACAAAAGAGGCATCCTCATTGCTGTTGCGGAACAATATCGTGAAGATCGTAGTATCGAGCTAGAAGGCTGCTTTAAAAATGTAACAGAAATTGAAGGTATTCAGCGTTACCTCAACGACGTGGTAGAAGAATGCGCCAGTTGCAAAGCAGGAGCCGCCTGTTTAATTGCCAAAGCCATGAATGAAATTGCCGAGCAAGATGAAGGTGTTCAACAACAACTCTCTGCCATTATGTCGGGAGTAGAACATCGTTTGCAGACAGCACTGACCAAAGCGATTGAGTTAAAACAGCTTGATGCGAAAACTTCAGCGGAAGAAAGAGCACGGTTTTTGATGATGGGGATTTATGGGTTAAGGACCTATGCGCATACTCATCCAGGGAAAGAGGTTTTGCAGGGGATGGCGGATAGGTTGTTTGGGGCGGCTTGTGGGGGTTAGGTCTTATTTTTGATCTTCTAGAATGAAAGGAAGATCGAGCGGTTTCTAGTTGACTTGATGTAGATTAAAAATTATTTAAATTCAAAGGCTTCTGCCTTTTTTTGGGGTTCTTTGCGTGAAGAATTCATTGGTACGAATTCATTGGGACACCCATTTCTTTTTTGGACGAATTCATTGGGACACCCATTTCTTTTTTGGATACAAAGCGGGAACAGGTGGCTCATCTGGTGTTCACTTTTTAAAGAAGGCCTTAGATGTGAGCTTCTTTCCTGAATTGTTGAGTGTGCGTACTGATTTATAAAATACAACAATAAAAAGCGCGCTTAAATAGTATAAAAAAAGGAGCCGAAGCTCCTTTTTTTATGCAGAACAGATCGGGGTCATTAGTTTAAAACTTGACCATCTGCATCCATGTAGACGATTTTACCGAGATCGATACCATCTAATTGCTTCTCAATTTCTTTGCGATCACCGACTATCATCCAAGTGATCTGGTCAGCTTTAAGCATCTTTTTGGCGACTTGATTAATCTCATCAAGAGACAGTTTTGAATAACGTTGAGATAACTGAGTAACATAGTCATCGCTACGCGCAAAACGCTGATTACTTAATAAGCGATTTAGTATGGCATTACTTGTTTCGTAAGCACCAGGAAGGCTGTTGACATTGTTGTTTATCACACGCTGTAACTCTTCTGAAGTTGCAGGTTTATCCGTAATAATCGCATTGATTTCTTTAAGTAACTCTTTCAATGATACACCCGTTTTATCGGTTTGCACTGGAGCGTATACAAAGTAGGGTCTTTGTCCTCTTGCATCTTGCATAAAGGTATAAGCACCATAAGCCCAATGTTTATCCTCTCTGAGGTTCATATTGACACGGGCACTGAAACTGCCACCTAATATCTCATTCATTGAAACAATTTCTAAGTTATTTTTAACGCCAGTAGGTGGTGCTAACTGACCACCTAAAATTAGAGACTGAGGGGCATTAGGTTTATCAATGATAATTAACTGAGGATGTGCTGTATTGATTTCTGCAATATTTTTCTTGGGTATTTCAGTTCCAGGATTCTTCCATTGACCAAAAGATTTATTGAGTAATGACAATATCTCATTCATCTCGACATCGCCCACCACATAGAGAGTTGCATTATCAGGACGTATCCATGTTTGATAAAATTTCACCAAGTCAGCTCTGGTTAAAGACTGAATAGACGCTTCTGTTCCCGAACCCGTAAATGGTATGCCATAAGCATGATCCTTTCCATACAGCAATGGAGGTAAGTTTCTTAGGGCTAAAGCTTGTGGCTGTGCTTTTTCTTGTTGAATACCAGATAACCAGCGACTGCGTAATCGTTCAATTTCTTCATTTGAAAATGCAGGATTCAATACAATATCAGCAAAGAGATCTAAGGATGGTTTTAACTCTGATTTGAGTGCAGATAATTCTACTGATGACATATCTAAATTGGAATTGGTCTCTAATTCTGCCCCGAGTAACTCAGCTTTAGATGCAATTTCTAAGGATGACATTTTTTTAGTTCCCTCATCTAGCATAGCCAAGGTGTAACCAGCTGTGCCTAATTTAAAACCTGTCGAGTCTGCAGCATAACCTGCATCAAATTGCATGGCGATGTTCACCACAGGAATCGAGGAGTTTTTAACAAGAGAAACAGGTATGCCATTTTTTAATGTACCGTGTTCCACTTGAGGAAAAGTCAATTGGGGCATTTGACCAACCACTGGTAAACCTTTAGATCGATCAACCATCGACTCAGATGTTTTATAGCTTGGGAAAGGTAATACAGTGAGCTGATATTTACCTTGAGATAACCAGCGATTGGCTACATCATGAATTTGTTGTTGAGTTGCAGAGTTTATCCAGTTTAATTGGGTTTTATAAAAACTGGGATCATTTGCATAAAGTTCTCCACGGGCAAGAGCCGTTGCTTTTCCGCCAAATCCACCAATACGCTCTAGACCACGGGTGACTCGTGCATTAATACCTGTCACGGCTCTTGTTAATTCATCGTTGCTGGTATTCTTAGCTAAAAACTTTGTCAGCTCTTCATCAATTATTTGATCAACTTTGAGGCTATCTTTTGCTGATTTCAAAGTCACCTGAATCGTAAATTGACTACTCAATTGGTGTTCTTCAATGGAAACATTCACTTGGCTAGCCAACCCTGTTTTATAAACCAACGCCTGATAAAGGCGAGAATTTTTACCGCCACCCAGTATGTCTGCCGCTAAATTTAGTAGGTTGCCATCTTGAGTTGTACGACCAGGTACCGCCCAAGTTTTGTAAATACGCGCTTGAGGAACCGTATCATACATGGTTTCAATGGTGTCATTTATGCGGGAGGGTACCCATGAAGTCATTCTTTTGACTTCAGGGCCAGAAGCGATATCACCAAAATATTTTTGTGCCAGAGTTTTACCCTGTTCGGTGGTAAGGTCTCCAGCAAGCACTAATACCGTATTAGCAGCTCCATAATAGGATTTGAACCAAGTTTTCACATCATCCAAAGAAGCCGCATTGAGATCTTCCATTGAACCAATAGTGCTATGACGATAAGGGTGTCCTACAGGATAGAGACCTTCTAATATTCGATATTCAGTTTTGCCATAAGGCTGGTTGTCACCTTGACGCTTTTCGTTTTGTACTACGCCTCGTTGCTCGTCCAAGGTTTTTTGATCAATAGCGCCCAATAAATGTCCCATACGATCAGATTCCATCCATAAAGCCATGTCTAAGGCGGGTGTGGGTACATTTTCAAAATAATTGGTTCTATCAAACCATGTGGTACCATTCATCGAGGTTGCCCCAACCTGATCAAAAGGAGCAAAAAATTCTCCTTTATGATTCTCTGAACCATTAAACATAAGATGTTCAAATAGATGAGCGAAACCCGTTTTACCCTCAGGTTCATCTTTAGAGCCGACTTTATACCAAACGCTAACCGCGACAATGGGGGCTTTGTGATCTTCGTGGATGATAACGGTTAACCCATTATCTAACACCACGCGTTCATAGGGAATTTCTACGGCATTATTACTCGCTGCTTGAACTGTTCCGGCATAAATAGCGCCGACGAACAACAAGCCTTTTAAGAATATTTTTCTCATTGTTTTATCCTTGGTTGAGTAGGGGCGACTTCATCTTATTGATAAAAGACCCCTTATTGAATTTCGGGGCTTAATATACCGTAAATTATAATAAAAAACAGAGATTGAAATAGATAGAAACAAAATATAAGGCGTGGGAACGAGTAACTGCGGAATGAAGTGTGGCTGGTTCCCATGCTCCTGCGTGGGAACCTTATGCTGCAATTTTCGTTAGTGATTTGCTCATGAGTCAAGATCCGTATGCATTCCCACGCAGAGCGTGGGAACGAGTAACACCGAATAATATCAAAAGACCTGTATCAATTTGAGCGATGGTTTTGTGCTGGATGGTTTTGTGCTGAACAGTCACACTTGCTGATTGCACAGGTTGCAATAAGGCTATCGTGCCAATAAGACTCTCATGGCTGTGAGAGCCTTATAGCCATGGTGCGAGTTGCTCGAACTAAGGCATCTATAATGCCTGGTTCAGAGGCGGAATGTCCTGCATCTCTAATAATTTGCAAGTCTGCTCGGGGCCATGCTTTTAAAAGTGACCAAGCATTATCTAGAGGGCACACCATATCGTAGCGTCCATGTACAATAATGCCAAGGACCCCTTTTAACAGATGAGCATTGTCTAAAATTTGATTGGGTTTTAAAAAGGTTTTATGTTGGAAGTAATGTGTTTCTATTCTGGCGAGGCTAAGGGCGAGATGAGGTGAACTGAAGTGCTCAATAACCCGATGTGAACCTTGTAACGTAGCGATCCTGCCTTCCCATAGAGACCATGACTTTGCTGCGGCCATACGTGCTATTTCGTCGTCCCCTGTTAATAATTTATAATAAGCCCCGACCATATCATGACGTTCATTTTCAGGGATGGGTTCGATAAAATCCTCCCAGTAATCTGGATAAATTTCAGAAGCGCCTTCTTGGTATAGCCAGTCCAAATCTTTTTGACGTCCTAGGAATATGCCTCTTAACAACAATGCACTCACTCTTTTTTGATGGGCTTGTGCGTAAACTAGGGCTAAGGTTGAGCCCCAAGATCCGCCAAATAACATCCATTGTTCAATATCTAAATGACAACGAATGGCTTCCAGATCATCAATAAGATCCTGGGTCGTGTTATTGGTGAGTTCGGCGTGAGGTCTGGATTGCCCCGCACCTCTTTGATCAAAAAGGATAATACGATATTTGTTGGGGTCGAAATAACGTCGATGGACAGGATCACAGCCGCCACCAGGGCCTCCATGTAAAACTACGACAGGAATACCATGAGGTGAACCGCTCTGTTCAAGGTACAGTTCATGAAGCGAATCTACCTTGAGCCATTGTTGGTCGAAAGGTTTTATTTCAGGATAAAGTATTTGCATGGATTTTGGATCACTCTTTAGTGAAAGCAATAAGGATGATGTGCATTCGCACTCCACTCGATTTGGAAGAGGTCTGCACCTCTCCCAAACCAACGCGCCTTTTTGCCTGGCTTCGCCCGCTTCGCATGGTGAAGCTTCGGCTGCGGCACTATCCGGCCTAAAGACCGGGATCTAAAACCGGTCCTTTCTGGAAGATGCTGCGCATCTTCTGTCATGATAAGGCGCGAGAAATATGGATTTTATCCTAGTCTAACAAAATAATTTTAGGATAGGGAAATTTCTTTAGAAATAAAATCATTGGAGGAATGGCTGATCTCCTACAAGAAATAAGGAAAAATGCTCACCCGAGTTACTGAGTACTGAGAGTAGACTTTGTATTGTCAATCTTCGACCTGCGACGTTAGAATGACACAGAGCGTCAAGGAAGCGCTCTCTTCTTTTTCTGAAGCATTCCTTAAAGCAAAATCCAAGTTACTTTCTCTCAAGCTCACTTAAAGCGAACTTTAAACAAAACTTTTAATTGGTGACTCTATCCAAAATAATAAATTGGTAGTTATAGGGATTTTTGTCATCAGCCAGGTGAGATTGTTGTTCTGATGTATTCCAGCCTAAGTGCTGATAATCTGGGAAAAAAGTATCGCCTGCAACGTCTAAATCTATCAAGGTTAGATAGAGGCGTTGAGCAAAGGGCAAAAATTCTTGATAAATTGTAGCTCCTCCCATGATCATGATCTCATCCGCGCTGCCTGCCGCTTCAATGGCTTCCTTCGGTGTTGAGACGATGGTGATATTCTCTGCGCTAAAATCTTTAGAGCGAGAGATAACGATATTTTTGCGTTTAGGGAGGGCAAATCCAATAGATTGGTAGGTTTTTCTGCCCATAATCACGGGATGATTCAGCGTGGTTTTTTTAAAATGAGCTAGATCAGCGGGTAAGTGCCAGGGCATTTGATTGTCTTTTCCAATCACTCGCTCCTTGGCCATGGCGACAATCATTGATATCTTAGGTATTGATATGTTAGACATTGCGTTTTTTTTGCAGGGATTTTAATGGCAAAAAATAGCCTATATTAAATCGCTACTTCTCCTTTGATATGGGGATGTGATTCGTATCCCACGATTTCAAAATCTTCAAATTTGTAATCAAAAATACTATTGGGTTTGCGATGAATAATCAGTTTAGGTCGTGAGAATGGCTCTCTTGCAAGTTGAGTTTTTGTTTGTTCTAAATGATTACTATAAAGATGTACATCACCACCTGTCCAAACAAAATCACCCACATCAAGATCACATTGCTGGGCAATCATATGTGTGAGTAGCGCATAGCTGGCAATGTTAAAAGGAACGCCCAAGAAAACATCACAACTACGTTGATAAAGTTGGCAAGATAATTTTCCATCGGCAACATAAAATTGAAACAACAGGTGGCAAGGGGGAAGCGCCATTTGTGAGATTTGCCCAACATTCCAAGCACAGACGATTAAACGTCGGCTGTTGGGGTTGTTCTTTATCTGGTCGATTAACTCACTGATTTGATCAATGGATTGACCATCCTCAGTTGGCCAGCTTCTCCATTGAGAGCCATAGACAGGGCCTAAATTACCATTTTCATCTGCCCATTCATCCCAAATTCTCACTTGGTTTTCTTTGAGATAGGCAATATTGGTTTCGCCGCTTAAAAACCACAAAAGCTCATGAATGATAGAGCGAAGATGTAACTTTTTGGTAGTAACGAGAGGGAAACCCTGTTGCAAATTGAAACGCATTTGATGGCCAAAAACGCTAAGCGTGCCTGTTCCAGTACGATCACCTTTAACATGACCATTGTCTAATATATGCTGCATCAGTTCTAAATAGGGTTTCATAATTTAGGCTCTTGTTTTTTGTAAGCAAAATAAAGTAACAATGATCCTGCAATAATCATAGGGGCCGATAAAATCTGTCCCATGGTCAACCAAGAAATGACATGTCCTAGTTGTGGATCTGGCTCTCTGAAAAATTCTACCAGAAAACGAAAGCTGCCATAACCTAGCACAAATACCCCAGAGACGGCTTTTGCGGGTCGTGATTTTGCAGAAAACAACCAGACGACTATGAATAGGGTGATACCTTCTAGAAGAAATTCGTAGATTTGTGAGGGGTGTCGAAGCAGATGCAAAGAATCACCAGGGAACACCATGCCCCAAGGAAGTTCTCCATTGACAGGTCTACCCCAAAGTTCACCATTTATGAAGTTACCAATACGACCGGCTCCTAGACCCAATGGAACCAGAGGAACAATAAAATCAGCGACAGTAAAGAAATTTTTGGAGGTTTTCTTAGAGAAATACCAAGTGGCGAATAGAACCCCTAAAAAACCACCATGAAAACTCATACCACCTTGCCATATTTTAAATAAGTATAAGGGATCTGCCAGGAAAAAATCGAAATGATAAAAAATGACATAGCCAATTCTTCCACCAAGTATCACACCCAAATAGCTGTAGAATAAAAAATCAGATACCTGCTCGCGAGTCCACAGACCTTTTGAGCGATCAGCTCGGTAGTTTCCTAGTAACCAAGCTGCTGCAAAACCAAAAATATAGGTAATGGCATACCAATGTATCTTAAGGCCGCCTATTTCGAGAGCGATGGGATTAAATTGGGGAAATTGCATATAGGTATCTTCTGGTTAAATTCTTTATTTAAATTAAGGGGAGTAGGATATCAAGTGCTATCGCAATGAGGAAGCCTGCAAATAGCCTAGAGAGTGATTTTCCTGAAATTTTTTGAGAAATTTTCACCCCAATAGGTGCTGTGAAGCTTGATACCATCACTATACCAAAAAATGCAGGCAAATAAACATAACCTAAGCTTAAACTGGGTTTGAATGGGATATTCCAACCTGCGAGTATAAAACCCAATGTTCCTGCAATGGAAAGTGGCAAACCTACCGCTGAAGAGGTGCCAATCGCTTTGGTCATTTGGGTGTCCCAGTAGGTGAGATAGGGGACTAAAATGGAGCCACCTCCAATGCCAACCAATGTTGAGAAGCAGCCCACGACCGAACCTGCGGCAAAAAGTGTTTTTTTACCAGGTTGTTTGCGATTGGGGGCTGGTTTAAATTTGAAGATCATTTGTAAGGATAATAACAGAGTAAAGATCCCGAAAATGGTTTTTAGATGAGCAGATGGGATCAATCTAGCGAGAAAACTTCCCAAAATGCTCCCCAAAATAACGCCAGGAGTGAGGGCTTTAAATGCCCACCAAATTACAGAACCATGACGGTGATGGACTCGAACAGAAGCAGTCGCGTTGACCACTATAGTGGCTAGAGAGGTTGCTATTGCCATATGGGGCACTAATTCTGGAGAAACCCCCGTTATAGGTAACATATACAGCAGAATAGGTACCACGATGAGTCCGCCACCAACGCCCAACATGCCGGCGAGAAGCCCAACAAAAGCACCACTCACTAGAAATAACAGCAGTTGAAATAGATTTAATTCAAGCATGGTCTGAATAATGCTCTAAGGACGATATATTAGAGTATTGAGAATAGCTCAATGCAAGGGAGTCAATTTGTGGACAACATTTTGGCGAGATCACTAAATTTTTGGTGTCAGAAAAAGTGAGCTGTATTGTAACAGATATTAGCAGATTCATGTTGTTAGAAATTGAATGAGTTTGTTAATAGGTACTCAGTATTTCTGGGCTAATTTCCTTCATAAATGGTGGTTTGGTTTCTACCATTTTCTTTCGATACATAGAGTGCTTCATCAGCTTGTTGTAGCCAACGTTGATAACTTTCACATTCATCGGTGAGAGGGGAGATCCCTAAACTAATGGTGATTTTAATATCAATGCCATCACAGGTGGTGATAGTGTGTTCAATGGCAATACGAATTCTTTCGCAAAATCGTTTAGCGGCTTGTGAATCGGCATTGGGTAAAATAACCGCAAATTCCTCTCCCCCATAACGACCGGATATATCTGTGGTACGTTCTGTTTCTCTGAGGATTCTGGAAACCATGCGAATGATCTCATCTCCCGCACCATGCCCATAGGTATCATTTACCGCTTTAAAGTGATCAATATCAAACATCACTACGCTGACTGGAGCAAAGTAACGCTTATGCAGGTCAAAAGCTTTAGCCAGTTGTTCTTCCCAGTATCCCCGATTGTTCAACTGAGTTAGTCGATCGGTGCGGCTGAGTTTTTCCAAGCTCTTATTGGCTTTGTTGAGTTCGGATTTTTTAACAGCGACATCCGTTACATCATAAACCACAATACTGACCTGTTCGATGGCCCCTGTGGTTGATATGAGGGGATTAATGGTAATGTCTTGGAACATGTATTCGGCTGTCCCTGTGATAGGGCGATAATTTTTAAATCTAAATAGGTAGGGACGTAATTCCCAATTAGAAAAGGCGCGATTTTTAAGTAAAAACACCGAATTAATTTTATGGGTGAGCCAGTCTTTGGGGATTTCTGGAAAAAGGGTGAAAATATTTTTATTTCTCACTTCTCCTGGAGCCAACCCGCTGTGATTTTCCATAAAACTATTCCATGATTGAATTTTATAGTTACGGTCAACCACGACTAAACCCACATCAATGGTTTGAAGGAGATCCATCATCCAATGGAACTCATTTATTTCTTGGACAATAGTACTCATTCTACCTCCATTAAGTAACCAGCTCTTCTGGCCAAGTTGGGTAAGGAATCTTCGGTAAATAATACAATTAGATCACAGTTGATGTTATAGCCTTCGATAGCATAATTGATTTCTATGGCGAGGTTTTTTTTCCACTTTTGATTATTTGAAGCAAGAAGATCGGATATTTTTACTTGTTGACCCAAAATCACTGGGCTGCCTTGACTAAAGTTAATATCTAACTGTTTGGCGATACTATTTAAACAGGCACCAATGAGGATACTGGAGACATCCATCAATAATTCCATTTTATTTTCAACAGTTCCAGAGTCGTGATAACTCATCAGTTTGGATAAATCTTCCGTTGAGGCATTATTAAAGGTAAGCAAAGCTTCCCCTGAGATGCCAAAACCAATGAATCCTTGGCAGATCACTGAAAGATCCTCTTCGGAATGCGCATCAGCGAGAAACATTTGCAGATCACTAAAATCCATTTCATTGACATTAGGGATGGGCAGTTGAATAAAAACGCCCAATAACTCCGCTAATAAACTAGCAGCTTGTCCCATGGCTACGTTGGTGATTTCTTGATAGGTATCAATAAGACTCGTCTGAGGTTGCTGGGTTTTTGTAGTCGTTGCTGGTGGTTTTTTTTCTGGTGTTTGTCTTTGAGTTGCACTGAGAATGCCAAAATCAATTAAGGCGGCTGCAAGTTGTTCTTTGGTAATAGGTTTTTTGATAAAATCTAAGGCCCCAAGGGCCAAAACGCGGGTTTTTGCTTCCGTTTGAATGTCACCTGAAACCACTATTGTGGTGACATCCAACTCCTCTCGACTGATGGCCTCAAGTGTTTGATATCCATCCATTACCGGCATATTTAAGTCAAGAAAAAGTAGTTCAGCCGCGCCGGCTCTGAGTAGCTCTAATGCCTCTTGGCCGTTTCCGGCAAATTCAACATTATGTGCAAGCATATCAGGCAAGGCTCGTGAAAGCTGTTTTCGAGCGAAACTGGAATCATCACAAATTAACACGGAAAGTGCCATGCAAACTTTTCCTTCATCAATTAAAAATAGAGAGTTATACCCCTAAGCATCTTAAGGTAGCACGGGTATAAATCAAGTAAAGGTCATAATTTTGTTTTTATCAAATGTATCTGTTGATTATTCGATGCATTTTGCAAGGCAGGCTGGTCATTTTCTGTGAGACTGTTGGCAATTTCTACAAATTGTTGAACAGATAACTGTTCTGCTCGAATGCTGGGGTCGAGTCCTAAGGATATAAGGTGTTCTCTGGAACAAATTTTACTTAAAGAATTACCTAATGTTTTGCGTCTTTGTCCAAAAGCAGCGGTGACAACTTGATCGAAGTGTTTGTGATCATTTGCCTTAAAGGGAAGTTGTTCATGAGGCATCAGTTTAACGATGGCTGACTGTACCTTGGGTGCTGGATTAAATGCATAGGGTGGAACGGTAAAGAGTTTTTCTACTTCACAATAATATTGCACCATAACACTCAATCTCCCCCAGGATTTATTGCCAGGAGCCGCTGCCATACGTTGTACCACCTCATCTTGTAGCATGAAATGCATATCATGAATGATGGGTGCAAACTTGAAAAGATGGAACAGTAGGGGCGTCGATATATTGTAGGGTAAATTCCCAACAATTCTTAATTTTTGGGATTGGTCATAAAGTTGATAAAAATCAAACTTCATGGCATCTGTTTGGAAAACCTCAATTTGACCTAAAGAACGGCAGTTTCTTTCCAATTTAGGTGCGAGATCTCTATCCAGTTCTATGGCTTGTAATTTTCCTGCCAAGGGTAATAGTTGCGTGGTGAGTGCGCCTAACCCAGGGCCGATTTCAACCAAGTGTTCTGTTTTAAGGGGATGAATGCACTGAATGATTTGTAAAATAATATTTGAGTCTTGTAGAAAGTTTTGTCCGAAACGCTTTCGTGCAGTATGGCCTTGAAGCGGTTTATTCATTGAGGAGTGCCTTTTGCGAGCGTGAGTTTTGATTCGATAGATTGCTTGCTCATATGGATTGCCTGTTGTAGTGCGAACTCAAAACTTGAAGGATTCGCTAGGCCTTTGCCAGCAAGATCCAGGGCAGTGCCATGATCAACCGAAGTTCTGATATAGGGTAGACCTAAGGTAATATTAATACCATGACCAAAGCCTTTGTATTTTAGCACAGGGAGACCTTGATCATGATACATAGCCAAAATGGCATCCACTTGTACTGGATGATGTTCCGAGCCAAAAGCCGTATCTGCGGATACAGGCCCTTCAATTTGAAAGCCTTGTTGTTGAAATTTTTGTATCACAGGTTGGATGGTGGTCATTTCTTCATCACCCAAATATCCATTTTCACCTGCGTGAGGGTTTAGCCCCAAAACACGAATTTTTGGATTTTGGATACCAAATTTAGTTTGAAGATCTTGGTGAAGAATGCCAATAATTCTAGAAAGTTTGCTTTGAGTGATGGCTTTGGGTACTTGGCTAAGTGCTAAGTGGGTCGTGACTAAAGCGACACGCAGACCTTCAGTTGCTAGTAACATAACCACTTCATCGGTATGGGTGGCAGCGGCGAAAAATTCAGTATGACCGGTAAATGGAATGCCGGCTTGGTTGATAACGCCCTTATGCACTGGCCCCGTGACAACCGCATCAAACTGGTGATGGAGAATAAGGTGGTTAGCTTGGCTTAAGCAATCCACAACGTATTGCGCATTATCAATTTGCAAAATACCAGCTGTACAAGGCCCGTTTAGAGCAATAGGATTGCATATTATTGTGCCAGCTTGATGCAAAGCTAAACTTTGATCTTGTTGCCATTGTATTATTTTAATCGACTGATTAAGCAACTGGGCACGAGCTTTAAGCAGATCAGGATCTGCAATAAATAGAAGCTGTGCATCCCATTCTTTCTGTGCCAATTGTATGGCGAGCTCAGGTCCTATGCCTGCTGGTTCGCCAGGTGTGATGATGATTTTGGGTTTATTTAATGCTTTCATCAATGTCAAAAATTTTTACCACAGCTTTTGATCTTAATTCGTTGAGCCAAAGATTACTTTCTTCTGCAAACTTACGATTGAATAATGTTCGGCGTGCTTTATTTGATTTATCTTCAGCTGTCTTGTCTGCTGTTCTTTTACCTAAAAGCTCTACAATATGCCAGCCAAATTGAGTTTTAAATGGTTTGCTAATTTCATTCATTTTGAGTGTTTCAACCTGATCTCGAAATTCTGGTGCGAAAACATTGGGGGCTGCCCAATCAATTTTACCGCCTTCACTTGCTGAGCCTAAATCTTCGGAATGTAATTTAGCAAATTCAGCAAAATCTTTTCCCTCTTTAAGAGCTTTGATAATATCAAGGAGCTGTTGTTTAGCTTGCTCTTCACTGATAATTTTTGACGGTTTAATCAGAATATGACGACACAGAACTTGTTCTTCCATTTTAGCCTCTTCGCCACCTTGTTTGCCGAGCAATTTGAGAATATGCAGGCCACTGGCGCTTTTGAGAGGATCACTGATATCATTGATGTTTAGATTTCTGACGGTACCTGCAAAAAGTGTGGGCAATTCTGCTAGACTTCTCCAGCCGAAATCACCGCCTTTTAGAGCATCCCTGCCATCGGATTTTTCGATGGCAGTTTGCGTAAAGTCAGCGCCATTTCTAAGTTCTGCAACAATTTTTTTGGCTTTTTCTTTGGCTTTTTCTATTTCTTTTTTGCTGGCTGTTTCAGAGATGGCTACCATAATATGTCCCACATGATAAGTCGAATTAGTCGCTCCTTGTTCCTCATTGAGCTTCATCAAATCTTCTACTTCTTGATCACTGACGTTAATTCTGCGGCTAATTTGGGCTTGTTGAACACGATTCATCATAATTTCATGGCGCAGATCTTCTCTAAACAAGGTGTAATTGCCACCTTCTTTTTGCATTTGTTCTCTAAATTCTGCTTCTGTTTGATTATTATTGGCAGCAATTCTTTGAATGGTGTTATTCAATTCGGCATCAGAAATCCTGACACCCATGCGTTGCGCTAATTGCAGTTGCAAGCTCTCTGAAATAAGCTGTTCCATCACCTGCTTTTTAAAGACGGTAGCTGGTGGTAATTGTGCATGCTTTTCTTCTATTTGTTGTTTGGCCAAGTTCATGCGCCTTTCCAGTTCGCTGGATAGAATAACGTCATCATCAACTACAGCGATTATGCCATCGAAAACTTTAGCATTAGAGTGAACGTCTTTAAAGGGTGCAAGGGTCAGAAAGAAAAATAATGAAACTAAAACAAATTTATTCATGATTATTTAATTATCTTTTGTAAGTACCAAGTGAATGAACTTGGTCAATTGGGGTTATTGGTAAGGATCTTTATATCCCTGTATACTATTTTCTAAAAAGCTGGTGGAGCCTAAACTACTGAGGCCTTTTAATACAAATTGGATGAATATGCCTTTATCGTAAAAGCCCGACTGGCTGGCAATGGGTGTGCCATTTTCTGATAAAGCGATGTCCAAAAATTTCCGATGAACAACTCTTAAAGCCCAGCAACAATTATCATATTCAAATCCAAATAAAGTTTCTACTGAGCGATTCTGATTCAGATCTTGATACCATCTTCCCACAAATCGCCAATTTGTGTTAATAGATTTGCTAAGTGACAAATCTAATTGTTCAACTTCATCAACCAATCCAATGATTCTTCTACGATGACCAATATTGTAGACATCAGCGTCGTTGGGTTGATAATGGAGTTGAAAGCTAGAAGATTGCGTTCTTTTGCTATCAGGTTCCCATTCAAAAGTAGAGTCTAATCGCCAGAAATCAGAAATTTTCAAACTTAAATCAACCAAAATGGGGGAACTATGGGTGTCTAGTATTTCTTGATTATTTAAAATCAAGCCCTCATCGGTGGCCAGTGAAACTTTTCTATTCGATAGAAAGTAGGTTTGACCCAAACCTATGCGTAAAAGTTCCTCACCATTGCCTTTATCTAGAATTCGACTACTGATCCCTAAGCTGATTTGATTGGCATCACCTAGCCTATCAAAACCCGAGTAACGGTTTTTCATAAATAATCGTTGGTAACTGGGAGTGACCAAGGAGGTGTCAAATAATTGGATGTTTTGTTGGTTTCGACTGGGTACATAAAGGTAGAAAAGCCTGGGTTCTAGGGTTTGAATAAGTGGTCGTTGATCTAACTGAACTATTTTTTCAAGATAAATGCCTGCATCGAAAGAGGCGATGGGCGTTGCAATGGTGCGATTACTGTCCATGATGTGGTTAGGATCATCTTGATTGTATTGTCGAATATTCCAGGTAACACTAGGGCGTAAGTAGGCGGAAAGCCATTCAATGGGAAAGCTCAATGAGGGTTCTAACACCAGTCGATTGGCAGTGATTGAGCTGGCACGATCGAATCGAGTAAATTCACCATCAAATTTAAAAACAATATTGTTGGGATTTAAATCTAGAGTAAATTGTGATTGCCAGTTGATTTGAGGTAATCGTTGATAGGGATTTTCAACTGTGTTTAGGGTTTTATCATCACTTACTAGACCTGTGATACGCCATTTTTCTCCTTCATAGGTGAGACTGGCTTGCCGAGTTAGGTCATAAATACTAGAAGTGGCTAAATCATTGCCCAGATCAAAGTAATAGTTGTCGTCGCTAATCGTGGTAAAATTGATATCACTTAACCAATGCGGGTTAAATCTTGTGTGGTTTAAAAGATAGAGTCGGTGACGGTTTTGGGATTCTTGTGTTCCTGTTCCCTTGTTATTATTGAGAAACTCTGCTTCAAAAACCCCTTGAGATTTCTCCGTCAAATATCTAAATTGACTCAGAAGTTGCACTCCTCGTTTACTCATATATCTTGGAGTAATGGTGGCATCCATATTCTCAGCGATATTCCAATAATAAGGTTGGCTAAATTCAGATCCATTGCGGTTTGAATTATTGAAGGTGGGCATTAAAAGACCACTCATCCGTTTATCACTTGCAGGAAACTGAATGTATGGCAGGTACAAAATAGGAAAATCATGTATACGTAAAGTTAAATTGGAAGCTCTACCTTGGCCTGATTCGGTATCAATGTGAATTTTATCCGCTTTAAATTTCCAAACTTCATTTCCGGGTGGACAGCTGGTAAATGTTGCATCTTCAAGAGTTACATTTCCTTCTCCTTCAATACTTAACTGCTGCGCTTGTCCATGGAGAGCTCTTTGATTTAAGCGATAATGGGCATCGGTGGCACTGACCTTTTGGTTGGTTAAGTCGATGCTTAGTCGTTCACTACCCACTTCTAACTTATCTGAATGAAAATTAAGTCCCCCAGTTGCTTCAAGTTCATGGGTTTTTTGATTGATTTCAACTTTATCAGAGTGCAATATTGCGCCTTTTTGAGCAACCAATACATTTCCTTCGAGTACAACCTTATCGCTTTTGCGATCAATATTGTCGGCACTGGAGTGAATCTTGTTATCCAAATCCTGAAAATGAAACTTGGAAGGATCGGAGTTTTTTTCAGATTGAAGCCGTTGTTTCGGCATCTGAGTGGATAGGCTCATTGGACATTGATAAATGAAATAGGGATTGATTTCAGATGGTTTGTCATCGGTCGTGCTGGCAAAACTGATCTGAGACCCAATCAATAGGAATCCAACTAAGCAACTCAATAAAGGTAAACGCAACATCAGTGCCCTAAATACGGATTTTGATTTTAAGTTGACCTTTTATTGTTGCAGTCAACTCCTGAGGCACTAATGATAAACCATTTGCTCAATATTCATAAGTCCCAATGTTTAAAAATAGCTGGTGAATTGCTACAGATCGGCACTTTTTGCAACAGCTTTTAATAAATTTTGGGGAGAATGGTAGTTTTTGTTTATTTTTACACCTAAAGTGTGGTGCAATTAACGCCTTCTTTATCACTGTTTTCCTTAAATCAGAGAGCCTAAGTTTGACACATCATCGACATATGGAGTTGCTGAATTGGTTACAGCAAAAAACGCAACTTAAATCAGAGTACTTTGAACTGATTTCAGGGGATGCCAGTTTTAGACGTTATTTTCGTTTTAAATGTGGCGAGCAATCTTTTATCGGTGTGGATGCGCCTCCAGATAAAGAGAATTGCCGCCCTTTTGTGGCTATTGCCAATGCTTTTCTTTCTGGAGGATTACAGGTTCCCCAGGTTTATTTTGTGGATTATCAAAAAGGGTTTATGGCCTTGTCTGATCTAGGTGATCAACAGCTGTTACCCTTACTCAATGAATCTAACGTTGAAGGCTTTTATGGGCGAGCTCTAGAGCAGATTGTGCGTTTACAAACGATCACTGAGTTTAAAGATTATAAGCTGCCTGATTACAATGTGGCCTTGTTAAACCAAGAGATGCAGTTGTTTCCAGATTGGTTTTTGAAACAGCATTTAAATTATGCGCTGACGGTTAAACAAACCGCAAAACTATCCCTGCTGTTTGAGCGATTGACGGATATTGCCTTGAAACAACCCCAAGTGACTGTGCATAGAGATTTTCATTCACGCAATCTCATGGTTGTGGATGACAAATCTGGATCGTTTCCACAATTAGCTATGATAGATTTTCAGGATGCTGTAAAAGGTCCAGTCACCTACGATCTCATTTCATTGATCAAAGATAGTTACATCAGTTGGCCATGGGCTTTAGTACAGCAATGGGCATTGCTTTATCATCAGATGTTGAAAAACGAAGGCATGGCGTTACCCAGTCAGGATGAGTTTATCTTTTGGATGGACAGCATGGCTATTCAACGTCATCTTAAAGTGGTGGGAATTTTTTCAAGATTAAACTATCGTGATGGAAAAGCTGGTTATTTAGCTGATATTCCACAAACCTTGCAATATATTGTTGAGGCGGGAGAGCGTCATCCTGAATATAAGGAAATTGCTGAATGGATTGAAAAGGAATTGATGCAGTTGATGGTTGTTCAAGGTGCCTTGATTCAAGGAAAGCGGTCATGAAAGCCATGATACTCGCTGCTGGTCGCGGAGAGCGCTTTAGGCCAATAACCGACACTTTACCTAAACCATTGATCTCTGTGTGCGGAAAGCCCTTAATTTTTTGGCATCTTGAAGCCTTGGCTCAAGCTGGTATCCATGAAGTGGTGGTGAATATTAGTTGGTTGGGGCAACAAATTAAAGACCGACTAACAGATGGTCAAGCGTTTGGAGTACATATCCAATATTCAGAAGAACTAGTGGCTTTAGAGTCTGCGGGCGGGATCCAGAAAGCTTTAAAACTGTTGGGTACGGAACCTTTCTTGGTGATCAATGCGGATATTTGGTGCGATTATCCTTTACAAAACCTTATTGGAAAAAAATATACAAAGCCCCACTTGATATTAGTTGATAATCCCAACTTTAATCCTTCAGGAGACTTTTCGATACAGCAAGGATTACTACAAAATTGTGGTGATAACATGCTGACATTTTCGGGGATTAGTGTCTATCCCTTGCCCTTTGCACAACAGTTTTTAGCTGAGAAAGGATCGATTGTTCCTTATTTGCGAAAATGGGCCAACCAAAAATCGATCAGCGCAGAACACTATGATGGAAAATGGTATGATGTAGGAACAATCGAACGTTTGCAAAAACTAGAACAAGATTTGAAAACTTCAACAGCTCACTAACTCAAATATAATTCAGAAAATGCTTATGAAAAATTTAAAAAACACAATTAAAACTAATTTATACAATGGAATTTCAAAGTGATCTTTTGGGGAAAAATCATCGGTGCGTTCCTTGGCTTTAGCATGGGGGGGCCCATTGGGTGTTTGTTGGGTATTTATATAGGTCATAAATTTGATACTGGCTTAGCACAAAATTTTGGTCATACCAATGGCTTTTCAACTGGAAATCAACACAAGATCCAAACGGTTTTTTTTAGTGCCACTTTTTCCGTCATGGGGCATATGGCGAAAGCCGATGGCGTAGTAACCCCCAATGAAATTCAACTCGCTAATAAAATCATGGATGAAATGCAGCTGAATCCAACACTTAGGCAAAATGCCCGAGAGCTTTTTTCTCAAGGAAAATCCAAACAGTTCGATTTAAATGAAACATTAAATGGACTGAACGCAGTCGCTGGCGGTCACAAAGCGTTGCTATTGATGTTTGTCGAAATACAAATTCGTGCGGCAACGGCAGATGGCAAAATGGATATGGCAGAGAAAAAAGTATTGCTACAAATTGCCAACTTGTTAAAAGTTAGCCAATTTGAATTGGATAGCCTGATAAGCCGGCATCAAGCACAGCAAAGATACTCTGGGTATCAGTCTGGACATCAAAGCACAACGGGTATGATTGCTAATGCCTATGCTGTTTTAGGTGTAAAAGAGAGTAGTAGTGAAGCGGAGGTAAAAAAAGCCTATCGTAAATTGATGAGCCAACATCATCCCGATAAATTAGTGGCGAAAGGGTTACCAGAGCAAATGTTGGTATTAGCCAAAGAAAAAACTCAAGAAATTCAAGCCGCCTATGATCTCATCAAAGGACAAAAGAAATGATAAAAAAATATAGTAAAACGATAGCTATTTTAGCGCTATTGCTTTTAACATCAATAGCCAATGCTGAACAAGCGTTGATTGTTGGCATAGGCAAAGGAATGGACAATACCTTAATTCAATCTCACCCCATTTCCAATGTGGAACAAACCGAGTTGTCTTGGGCTTATAAGTTAGAAGATGTGGATGAATTGGCTGAATGGGGACTGATTGGTCATTTTGAATGGTGGTTTCAGGCTGGATATGCTCATTTGAGTGGTGCGCATTTTGGGGATAAGGTAACTAATCATATTGCCCAAATAAAACCTATTTTACGGTGGTATCCCAATGCAAAAGCAGGCCAGCTTTTTTATGAAGCAGGGGTGGGTGTTGCTTATTTATCAAAGAAAGATTTCAAACAAATTCATATGCCAACAACTCTCAATTTTGCTCTTCACGCAGCAGCAGGTTGGAAATTTTCTGACCTGATGAGTTTATCGCTGAGATATAGTCATTTTTCTAATGGCTATATCAACACACCTAATCCCGGTTTAGATTATATGAGCCTGAATTTGCATTGGGCTTTTTAACTTTTAAAATTTTTAATTAGTTTTCCTCTATTATGGATGATTGAGGACGGGAATGTTCTACAGAAACTTTTCCTTCTTTTGAGCTAAACAATCCTTTTAAGTCTTCAAGTAATACATAGAGTACTGGAATTAAAAACAAAGTAATAACTGTAGCAAACATAATGCCCACTCCTAGAGATATGGCCATTGGGATCACGAATTGTGCTTGTAGGCTGTGTTCAAAATAGATGGGGAACAGGCCAAAGAATGTGGTAAGAGAAGTGAGCATAATGGCTCTAAATCTTTGGGTTCCCGCCTCCACTACCGCATCATGTAGGCGAACTCCAGCACTACGCGCTCTATTGACAAAATCTACCATGATTAAGCTATCGTTAACCACTACGCCACCCAAAGCAATAATGCCAAACATAGACATCATATTGATGGTTTTTCCAAAGATATAATGGCCTAAGATTGCGCCAATAATACCAAAAGGTATAACGGACATAATAATGAGAGGCTGTAAATAAGATTTCATTGGAATGGCGATAAGTGCATAAATTAAAAATAACGACAGGATGCCAGCTTTAATAAAGGCGCTCATTAACTCTTGACTATCTTTGCTAGAACCCTCAAGTTCGTAGCTGACACCTTGATATTGACTTAATAGCTTGGGAATATAATCATTGCTAATTTCAGTGATCACTTGTTGAGATTGTGTTTTTTCTGGATCTATATCGCCTGAAATGGTAATGGCTCGTTTACGATTGACACGGGTAATGGTGGAATAACTGGTTCCCATGGTGACTTCGGCGACTTCACTAAAAGGAATTTCATAACCATTGGCTGTGGTAATTTTCATATTTTCTAAATCAGCGAGAGAATGACGTTCTTCCACCGGGTATCTTACCATGACACGGACTTCATCACGGCCACGTTGAATTTTCTGTGCCTCTTCTCCATAAAAAGCTTGGCGTACTTGGCGGGCGAGATCTGATTGTGTTAGCCCTAAGGTTCTGGCTTGTGGTTTCAGTTTTAAACTAATTTCTTGATTCCCTGCACTAAAAGAGTTGCGAACATCGAATACACCATCATAGGTGGTGAGTTTATTTTGTAGTTTTTCAGCGGCTAGTTCAAGCTGTTCATAATTGCTACCGGTTAATTTAAATTGTAACTTAGCACCACCACCTGCATTGGTGCTGGAAAAAAATTGTAACTCCTTTGCACCGGCAATTTGCCCTACTTTTTCACGCCATTTTTTTTCAATATCAAAAGCACCAATTGAACGCTGTTCACTCTTACTGAGTTCTAACACTAGTCCTCCAGCAGTTTCTCCGCGATCAAAAGCGAGTATTTGCTGTATAAACCCACGTCCCTGAGCATCAATGGATTTTTGCTCAGTATCAATGGTTAAAGCTGCTTGCTCTATTTTGGCGATGGCTTCATTTCTTGCAGTAATGGAAGAACCGACATTCATTTCTAAACGAGCTTGGATAAAGTCACTGGGTACATTGGGGAATATTTCTCTCTTAACTAAGCCGCCACCAATCATGCCAATGGTGAGAATCATGCTGCTGATGAAAATAGCTAACGTGGTGTATTTATTTCGTAGCGCCTTATCTAGTAGTGGTTGATAGATTTTGTTAATGAAAACCTCAAGGCTCTCTCTAATATTGTGTTGTACTCTGTCCAAGGTGCTCGCCGTTTTAGGATCATAGGGCAAATATTTCATATGAGCCAGATGGGTGGGTAAAATCCACTTAGATTCGATCAGTGAAAATATGAGCGCAAGAGAAACGACGACTGCAATCGATCTAAAAAATGCAACTGGCCCAGTATCCACCAGCAAAATAGGTGCAAAGGCGGCAATAGTGGTTAGTACACCAAAAGTCGCTGGTAGCGAAACTTTATTGGCGCCAATAATCACATTTTCAGTGGAATGACCTTCTTTTTTTATGGTGGTGTAGACACTTTCACCAATAACTATAGCATCATCCACCACAATACCCAGCACCAAAATAAAGGCAAATAGGCTAAGTAAATTGACTGTTACAGAATATTCGCCGAGAAGGGGCATAAACATAAAGGTGCCTAAAAAGCTCACGGGTATACCCATCATGACCCAAAAAGCGAGGCGAATTCTTAAAAAAAGTGCCAAAATAAAAAACACTAGCACGGCACCCATCATCATATTATTAAACATCATATCGAGGCGTGCTTCTAAATAATAGGAGGTATCTCCCCAGATAGTGAGTTTAGCGCCAGGTGGTAAACTGGCCTGTTTTTTCTCCAGATATTTTTTAACAGCGGCTGCGATTTCTAAGTCGTTTTGATCCCCAGTGGAATCCACTCGAATACCAGAAGCGGGTTCACCATTAAATCTGGAAAAGTTTTCGACTTCTGCAAAACCATCTACTACATGGGCTACTTCGTTAAGTTTCAAGGAGGAGCCATCGTTATTGGTTCTTAAAATAATCTGTGAATAATCATAACCTGTATATGACTGCCCTTTGGTTTTAACTAAAATATCACCACCATAGGTTTTAATTGAACCCGCAGGGAGATCAAGGGAGGAACTGCGAATTGCATTCGCCACTTCGTTGATGGTGAGATGATATTTTCTCAGAGAGTCTTCAGAGATTTCAATGGATATTTCGTAATCACGGTTTCCGGTAATTTGTACTGAGTGAATTTGTGGATCTGACATTAATTCATCGCGAATTTCTTTGGCGAGAGTTTGACGGGAACGTCTGTCCATATCACCATAGAGGGATAACCATAAAACCTGACGTTTAAATTTTTGTTTGGCAATAAAGGGGCGTTCCGTTTCTTTGGGGAAGGTAGAAATCGCATCAACTTTTTGCTTAACTTCATCCATCACTTCATTGAGATCATAGCCATTAGCGACTTCAATAGAGACTGATCCGAGACCCTCTCTGGCAAAGGAGTCCATTCTTTTAATGCCTTCAACATCTTCAACAGCCTCTTCAATTTTAACCACCACACTTTCTTCAACTTCGGCGGGTGCTGCTCCGCGATGGACTACTGAGACGGTGATAATATTGGATTCAAAATCTGGAAAGATTTTTTTGTTAATGGTTTTGTAGGAGAAAAGTCCTCCCACAATTAATAGCAACATTAAAAGGTTAGCGGCAACAGAATTACGAGTAAACCAAGCGAGTAGTCCCGTTTGATGGGGGATCTGATTTAAATTAGATGTCATTGTGAATGCTCTCTATGGAATGCTGCCTATTCAGAAACAGAAGATGTTGTTGCTGTTGGTAAATGTTTGAGTTTTTCAACGACTTGTGTTGGCTCTGTTAATTCAGTGGCATGAATCTCGGTATCGTCTTTGAGTGCCATACCTTCAATTCTTGTTTCTAAAGAGGTAGTTATCACTTTTTCGCCAGATTGCACCCCTTCACCTAAATAAATCCAATCGGCTTCGGAGCGTATCAATTGCACATGGCGTATCCGAAGTTGATTATTATCATTAATTAAGATGATATTGGAGTCTTTCAATACTTCTCGAGGAAGCTTTACCAAAGAAGGGGTTAATTTCCCTTCAATTTGAGCCTTAACAAAGGTGCCAACACTTAAAGCCGGCTTAGCGGAGTGGGATTTGAGATTATAGGGATCTTCAATTTCTGCCACAGCATAATGCTCTCTGGTATTGGCATCCACCACACCTTCTGTACGAATAATTTTTCCCTGCCATTGGTAATCCTGTCCTGAAACTGATGCACTAAAAGTGACCAAAGGTTTGGGGTGATCCTCATGACCGGGCTCTGGAAGTTGCAAGAAAGCCATATCTTTATCGGACAAGGACAAGCGAACTTCGGCAACATCGACTGAGAAGAGTTGCGCGAGTTGGTTTCCTGTATTGACATATTGGCCTAGATCGACTTGTTTTGCGGCTAAAATACCATCGTAGGGTGCGCGTAGGGTGGTTCGTTGTAAACGTAATTTTGCATTGGCAAGATCGGCTTCAGAACCTCGTACTTTGGCTTCTGCTTCTTCTAAATAAGGCAAGCGCAAGGCTAAAGCGGGTGCGGCACTTTTAGGTCTACCTGTTAAAGCCCATTCCTGTTCAGCTTGTTGAACCCGTGCCTTTTCCTGTGACAATCTGGCTTGATCCCCATCCAGTCTGGACTGTGATTCATTGATAGCGATTTGGTAGTCGGTATCGTCAATTTGTAATAACACATCATCTTTTTTGAAAAAGCCACCTGTTACAAAATTTGGAGCAATATATTTGACTACGCCTGAAACTTGCGAAACCAAATTACTCTGTATCTTTGATTGAACAACGCCTTGGCTGGCCACTTTAAATTGAATGTCTTGAGCTTGGGCTGTGATGGTTTTTACGGCTCTAGGTTGGATGATCAGGGTTTTTTTTTGCGGTGGCTTTTTACTGATGATCATCATGGTTGCGAATACAAGGCCGATAATTATGATGGCTAGAGGAACAAGGAGACGAGTTTTCATATTCTAAGACCCATAATGATGTGAAACAATTTAAGTCAATAAGTTTAGACCCTTTAAACTTATCTGTCTGTCAGTAGTTGTTAATAAATATGTCAATTTAAATTTCAAGGCAGGGTATCTGTCAATCTGTTGATTACTTGGAATATTTTTCATCCAATACCCGTGCAAATCTTTCTGCTGCTTGTGGATCCATATTAAAATAAAGCGAAGGTTCAATTAACTCTACCTCCATCACACAAAACTCATTATTTTTATTGCGCACAAAATCGAGTCTTGCATACAAAGGAGTCGGATTGATTTGCTGTAAAATCTTTAGGCTAATATCTTTTAGGGTAACTTCAGGCTCAATCTTCAACAAAGAGCCGCCATGCTCTTCTTGTACTCTAAAATCACCTTGTTTTGGTGTTTTTAAAATGGAGTGACTATATTCTCCATTAAAATAAAAAGTGGAAAACTCTCCTTCTTTAAGAATGTTTTGGATGAAGGGTTGAACCATATAGGCACGATTTTCAAAAACTGAAAAAAGCTGTAACTGGTCGTTCAGTTGACGCTGGGTATGAATTCTAAAAGTATTATCAGCATTGGCACTAACAACGGGTTTGACAATAATTTCTTCACAGTTCCAATAGTTAAAAGCCTTTGTAAGAGAATGAGTGTCAAATTTGTCATACCAGTGAGTTGGTACAATTTGAATACCTTGAGCTTCAAGATCTTTTAAATAGGTTTTCTCAAGATTCCAACGAACTATTTCTAAAGAGTTTTCCAAAATAGCGTGGGATGCCTCAATTTTTTCTAGAACTTTAAAAAAGGCAGATACATCATTTTGATAATCCCAGGTCGAGCGTATAATCACCACGAAATAATCATCCCAACAGATATCCTTGGCTTTCCAAGAAATAAAATCTACTTGCCAACCTAATTGTGTTAATGGATCAACTAAAAGCTGATCGTAACATTCAAAATCTTGTAAATTATCCATGGTAAGAATGGCGCATTTTTTAGTGTTGATCATTTATTTCTCTTATTCTTGAGATGGAATTTTAAGGACCGATACGGTGAGCCTGGAAATACAGATGAGCTGATTATTTTCGTTCTCAATTTTTATTTGCCAAACCTGAGTACTTTTACCCAAATGAAAAGGCGTTGCCGTTGCCGTCACAATGCCTGATTTGACTGCGCGTATATGATTGGCATTAATATCAAGACCAACACAACGAAACTCTTTTCCTACCACGAGTTGAGCACCCAGGCTCGCGGCAGTTTCAGCCAGTACCACTGAGGCTCCACCATGTAAAATACCCATGGGTTGATGTGTGCGATAATCAACGGGCATGGTTGCTTTAACGAAATTATCACCAAGTTCTATCACTTCAATACCCAGGTATTCTACCATGGTTCCCTTTTCGTATTGTTTAATCTCTTCAAGCGAGATTTCTCTATGCCAAATGCTCATAAGAACAAATTTTTGAGATTAATAAACAACAAGAAACCAATCCATGAGACGGCTAATAAAATCCAAGGTAATTTTCTATGTGGAAGCGTGATTTTTTCGTCATTTTCTGACTCTTTTGAGGGAGTAGGCTTAGATTTTTTTTTGGATTTATTTAATGAACGAATTTTCGCTTTGTGTTGTTTTTTATATTGTTCTAGACCTTTTTGAATACCCTGTGCAATGAGTTTAGTTTGCTCTTTAGTTTGGCCTGGTTTTTGGGTGGCTTTCGCGACTTGCAGAGATTCTTCGCGAGTTTTTTCAGAAGGTTTTGTTTTTTTATTGTTGGCTGTTTTAGATGCTTTTTGATTCATCATTATTTCCAATCACCTCTTAATGTTGTGACGACTTTTTGTAAGTATGCAGCATTGGCGTCTTGCGGAGGGATTTCATCTCCAGCGACCAGTTCGATTTTAGAAAAGAAGCGTCTGGGAAATCCGCTCATAGCTTTTCCTTTGTGACGTGAAAAATAACTTCCCCACAAACCGCGTAAGGCTAAAGGAATAACTGGAACAGGGGTTTCTTTAAGTATGGCTTCAACGCCAGTTTTAAAAGGATTTATTTCGCCATCGTAGGTGATTTTCCCTTCCGGGAAAATCATCACTAACTCATCATCTTTTAATGCCTTGGCAATTGTTTCAAATGCTTGTTTTTTCATTTGTGGATCTTCTTTTTCTGGCGCTATGGGAATGGCTTTGGCGGTTCTAAAGATAAATCCTAAAACTGGTGTTTTAAAAATATGATGATCCATGACAAAGCGCACCGGTCTATTGGCATAACCTGCCAAGATCAGTGCATCCACGAAACTCACATGATTACAGACTAAAAGCGCAGCACCATCGGTGGGGATATGGCGTAAATTTTGGTGTTTAACGCGGTAGATGCTATGTAACATAACCCAAATTAAAAAACGCATTAAGAATTCTGGAACGGTTGCGCAGATGTAAATTGCCACAAGCCCATTTAAAATGGCTGTGATAATAAATAAATCGGTAATGCTTAATCCGGCACTGAGTAACAAAAGAGATATAATGGCAGCGACCACCATAAATCCGGCATTTAAAATATTGTTGGCGGCAATAATTCTTGAGCGTACGGTATCTTCAGATCGTTGTTGAATTAATGCATACAGAGGAACAATATAAAAGCCCCCAAAAATACCAATTAACACCACATCAATCAGCACTCTGTAACTTTGCGCTTGCTGTAAATAGGATTGATATCCCATTAGTTTACCTATACCGTTATTGGCTGTGACACCGTAACTTGATAGCGCTAAATCGAATAAAAAAAGAGACAGGCCAATAGCACCCAAAGGCACTAAGCCAATTTCAACACGACGACCAGAAAGCTTTTCGCAGAGTAGAGAACCAATGGCCACACCGAGAGTGAAAGCGATTAACAGCAGAGTGAAAACTTGTTTATCACCATTTAGATGAATTTGAGCGAAGTTTGGCATTTGGGTAAGAATGATGGCACCAAAAAACCAAAACCAAGATATCCCTATGACAGATAAAAACACTGTACGGTTATCGCGTGCAAATTGAATGGCTCGATAAGTCTCATTAAAAACATTCCAATTGATTTTTAATGTTGGAGCTGAAGATGGCGCATCTGGTATGTTGAAACTGGTCATATAACCTAAAATCGCTGTTATAATGACACCTATGGATACTATTTCTTTGCTTAAACTGACACCTGCAAGTAGGCCTATCAGGATAGCGACAAAAGTGCCCATCTCAACCAAACCATTTCCACCTAATAACTCATGAGGTTTGAGGTGTTGAGGCAAGATAGCATATTTAACGGGGCCGAAAAAAGCAGATTGAGTTCCCATTAGAAATAAAACGGAGACTAACATTTCTATCGATTGTAAATAGAATCCAATGGCTCCCAATATCATGATAATAATTTCAAATAATTTAATTTGGCGCATTAAGAATGCTTTATTATGTTTGTCTGCCAGTTGGCCAGCCATGGCTGAAAAAATAAAAAATGGTAAGATAAACAGCGCTTGAGAAATATTTACCCATAGATTTGAGGCCTCTATATCTCCTGAAAAAACCTGATAGGTAATTAAAACAACGAGTGCATTCTTAAAAAGATTATCGTTAAATGCACCTAAAAATTGCGTCAGAAAAAAGGGTAAGAATCTTTTTGTTTTGAGTAGATCAAATTGATTGTGAGCCATAGTATATACCCTTTAGATAATTTACATGAGTATAGCTGTTTGAAAATATCAGCTATTTAAATATAAGTTTATAAATTTAAAAAAACTCGGCCATTCAGATCAGTGAGTTGTGCAATATCATCCGCTGTTTTGTTTTTTATTTTGGCCAGTTGTTGGCAAACATAGGGTAAATATTTCGGTTGATTCAGATTAGATTTGGGCTTAGGTAGAATATTTCTAGGTAACAAAAAAGGGGCGTCCGTTTCTAACAGAATACGATTGTCTGGAATGAGTGGAATGGCTTCCACTAAAGCGGCATTTCTTCTTGCATCACAGAGCCAACCAGTGATACCAATATAACAATCCATCTCAAGATATTTTTTGGCTTCTGAACAGCCATCAGTAAAACAATGAACCACAATATTTCCTAACTGAGAACGATAGCTTTTTAGTATCTCACAGAAAGTTTTGTGCGCATCTCTTTGATGCAAGAAAAGCGGTAGTTTTCTTTCAATGGCTAGTTCAAGTTGCCATTCGAAGGCGCGGATTTGAGATTCTTTGGTGGAAAAGTTTCTATTAAAATCTAAACCACATTCGCCCAGTGCTTTTACACAAGAATTTAATGAAAGCTGTTTGATAGTGGTGAGATCTGATTGGCTGAAATCATCGGCATAATGGGGATGGCAACCCACCGTTGCAAATAAGTAATCGGGATATTGTCGGCACAGTTCGATGGCTTTTTGGCTTTCAGAAGAGCTTGTTCCTGTGACCAGTATCGCAGAAACGCCCACTTCCTTTGCATCGCTGATGACGCTATCTAAAGACTTCATTAGATTAATATGAGTTAGGTTGACTCCAATATCGATCAATGCTGTACCTCTATTTGGATTGGCTCCAGTATTTTTACTTCAACCTATTTTACTCTTCTGACATTGACTGTTTTATTGAGTCCTTCTATCTCAAGCTTGTATGAGCCAAATACAGATTTGCTGATAGTTACTTGTGGATCAGTTGCGTGGAACACAACTTTACCCGAATTTGATTGCTTCCATATTTGACCATTGGCTAAGGTAAAAGTAGTTTTTCCACTCCAACCATCAAATTCACCTACAATGGTTGAAACAATCGAGTCTGGACTATCATCGGCTATGACACTTTCTAAGCCAAAAGTATCTCTGGGTGTTGGGTCTTTTTGTGCTGATGCGACTGAGTTAGGCGTTTGTGCAGTAACTGGTGGCACGACTAGATTGGCGGGTAAACCATTGGCTAGTTGATCATAACAAGCTAATCTTCTTAAATCACTAACGATTAAGGAACAGCGTTTCATATCCACGGCCTCCGCTGCCAAAATATTTAAAGAAAATAATAAAAAAACGGAAGATAGGGTAATAGATATTTTATGATTCATTTTTGTTCTCTGCTTCTGTTGCTTCGACTTTAGGTTTAACCATGATGGCTGAAAAAAGCATGCCCAATTCATATAGAAGCCACATGGGTACGGCCAATACGGTTTGCGAGATAACATCTGGTGGTGTTAATAACATCCCGATGACAAAGACACCCACAATGATATAGGGCCTTTTTTCTCTGAGTTTTTCAACGCTGGTCAGCCCCATACTTGTCATAATAATAATGGCAATAGGGATTTCAAAAGCAACGCCAAATGCAAAAAACAACTTTAGGGTGAAGTCCAGATAGCTGTTGATATCTGTCATCATGGTGACGCCTTCTGGTGCAGCATTGGTAAAAAAGGCGAAGGCTAAAGGAAATAATACAAAATACGCAAAAGCCACGCCAGAATAAAATAACAGCACACTAGAGATTAACATAGGGACAGCAAAACGTTTTTCTTTTTGATAAAGACCAGGGGCTACAAAGCCCCAAAATTGAGCTAACACATAAGGCATAGCAACAAATATCGCCAAAACCATGGTGAGTTTAAACGGGGCGATAAAGGGTGACGTCACATCTGTGGCAATCATAGTGCCACCTGCTGGGTAGTGAGCTAACAAGGGTTTTGAAAGTATTTGATAGAGATCATTGGCAAAATAAACCATCGAAAGAAATGCGACAATGATAGCAATAGTTGCTTTCAGAAGACGATCTCTAAGCTCTTTAAGATGAGAAATAAGAGGTTGCTCTAATTCTGCTTCTGCTTCAGTCACAGTTGTCTCTCTTCAGATTTCATCTCTTGCAGAGCGGTGTTAATGGATGTATCAGGCGCTGCGATTTCGTCAGCATCTGCTTGGGTTGGACTATTTTTCACTATGCTAGTGTCCATTACTTTGTTCTTCTGAAAATTGGCAATGGTTTCATTGAGATCGCCATCCAAAGAGGTGAGACTTTCCACGGGTTGATTGAGCTGATCGGCGAGTAATTGAGCCTGTTGTTTGATGGTTCTATTTTTTTCCTCAAGTTCCTTTCTGAAATCCTCAATATCCAACTCTTTTTCAATTTCTTGGGTAATGCTGCGACTTAATGCTTTGGCTTTGCGGATCCAAGCAGCCACTGTTTTAACAGCCATAGGTAAGCGATCAGGGCCTAAGACAACAAGCCCTACCACAGCAACCATACAAAGTTCCCAAAACCCAATATCAAACATAGTTGATTAACTTCTTACTGGTTGAAATCAATCGTTTTTGTTTTTTTCAAATTCAGCATCTTTTACTTTAGAAGTTTCTGCTGACTCTTGTTCGATGTTACGTTTGGCAACATTCTCATCGGGTTCTTTTTCATCATCGTCTTTCATGGCTTTTTTAAAGCCTTTTAAACTGTTACCTAAATCTGAGCCAATATTTTTAAGTTTTCCAGTTCCAAAAACAACAACGATAATGATCAGCAAAATGATCAATTGTGGCATGCTTATCATTTGTATTCTCCACTTATTTTTTGATGTTTAACTTTTCAATTAAGATTCTGCTGTTATTGAGTTTGAGTAGTATCTGACAGAAATCTTTCATCTTTTCGCAATTGAGGACTATTGTATTTCAAATCCTACTCAAAACCTAATAAACGTCCACCTAAAATGTGAAAATGAAGGTGATCCACTTCCTGACCGCCGCCTTTTCCCGTGTTGATGATGGTTCTAAAGCCATCATCAAGCCCCATGCTTTTTGCAATAACGGGTAACAACATGGTCATATGCCCCATGAGCTGAGCGTCTTCTGGTTGCAAATGCGCTAAACTGATAATAGGATTTTTGGGAATTAAGAGTAGATGCACTGGCGCTTTAGGGTTGATATCTTTAATGCAAATAACCAGTTCGTCTTCATAGACTTTGTCGGCGGGGATTTCTCCCTGAATAATACGTGTGAATATAGAATCAGTCATTTTCGAAGCCTTTATACCCGTGCGATCACATGTGAAGGTTGTACAGTATTCAATATTTAATGAATGAAATCAATGTCTAAATAGCGTTTTAATCCACGAAACCACAGAAACGCCCGCTAAAGAAATCCATATCCATTCAGGAACGCCATGAAACCATACAATTGTAGTGATACTACTGATTAAGGTTGAAAATACCAACCAAATTGTCACATTGAGTTTATGCGTTGAAAGTGCGGATTGTGTTTGAATTTGCTGGTTTATCGCTTCTAATTTGTGGTTGATTTGTGGCAAGCTTTGCAACCCATCAAAAAACACTTTGGGTATTTCTGGTAATCTTTCTCGCCAAGCAGGAAGTTGTTGTGTAATTTCCTGGGTTAGTTGCGAAACGCCCATACGTTGTTTTAGCCAGTTTTCTAAAAATGGCTTGGCGGTTTTCCATAAATCTAATTCGGGATAAATTTGTCGCCCCAAACCTTCTACATACAATAGGGTTTTTTCTAATAAAACCAACTGAGGTTGTACTTCCATATCAAAACGTCTGGCGACTTGGAAGAGTTCTACTAAAAATTGTCCGAAGGATATTTCATATAAAGGGCGTCCAAATATAGGTTCGCAAACCGTGCGTATGGCTGATTCAAAATCATTCACAGAGGTGGTGGTAGGCACCCAGCCAGAATCTAAATGCAATTGAGCGACTTTTTGGTAATCACGATTAAAAAAGGCGATAAAGTTCTCGGCCAAATAACGCTGATCACCCAAAGTCAATTTACCGATAATACCGCAATCTATGCCTATATATTGAGGGTTCTCAGGATCGCTGACATTGACAAAAATGTTACCAGGATGCATATCCGCATGGAAAAAATTATCTCTGAATACTTGGGTGAAAAATACCGCAACGCCTTTTTCGGCTAGACGTTGCATATTGACACCAGCTGCGCTTAATTGATCTAAATTGGCAATAGGAACCGCATAAATGCGCTCCATCACCATGATTTTTTGATGGGAATAAGGCCAATGCACCCAAGGCACATACAAATCGGCGGAACCTTCAAAGTTGCGCTTAAGCTTGGCCGTATTCGCTGCTTCTCGGCGTAAGTCGAGTTCATCCATGATAGTTTTTTGATAATCATCGACCACTTCAGGCAGTCTAAACCTTTTGGCTTCAGGGAAGTTAAAATGAATAATTTTAGCCAAGCCTCTGAGTAAAGAAATATCTCTGGCAATAATATTTTCTATGCCTGGGCGCAACATTTTTACCACCACTTGTTGGCCATCATGAAGTGTTGCTCCATGTACTTGGGCGACGGAGGCGGAGGCTAAGGGTTGTGTTTCAAAATGGGCAAAAAGTTCAGTTAAAGAACCTTTTAAGCTGGTTTCTAGGAGTTCGATAGCTTCATCGCTATCAAAGGGAGCCACTCTATCTTGTAGTAGTGCTAATTGCTCAGTGAGATCATCAGGGAGTAAATCTTTGCGAGTAGAAAGCAGTTGGCCAAATTTAATAAAAACTGGGCCAAGCTCTTGAATAGCAAGGAATAGCCTCTCTCCACGATTGCTTTGCTGGCTGCTGTTAGCGTCTTTGTTCTGCTTGTTCTCAGTAAATTTGGCTTGATTGAAGGGTTGCAACCATTTGAGTAACTTGATGTATTTGCTGAGCTTTGAATGAGTCACAAACTCATCTAACCCATACTTTAATAAGGTTTGTTGTATTTTATAAGCACGGGCAATTTGATGCAGGTTCATGGTTGATTTTCCATGGGGTGATTCTCCATGGGGATCACATTGGAAGACGGGTTGACACTCTTTTGAACCAAGGGTTTCTGACTTTGTAAGCGTTTAATTTTGGCCTCAATCCGAGACACATCGGAACGCAAGTTGGCGACATCATCAGAAAAATTTTGAACTTCAATGGCGGCTGGTGTAAATCGTGCTTCTTCTTGAAAATAATCTTTGGTATTGGTTTGTAGTGTTTGGATGGTTTGTGAAAAAAGAGTACTCAGGTTTTGTCCTAAGCCGATTAGAGTTTGAGTCAGAGGATCACCCATCAATCGGGAAAGTTGCTCTTCCCATTGTGGACGAAGAGAAGCGAGTAATTTTTCAAAATGTTGACCAATGGCAACATTACCTGCAAATTGTACGCTGGAACCCACGAGGGTTTCATGTTTACGTCGGGCTTGAATCAGCTGTATAAATCCCGAAACAGGACCTGAAATTTTAACATCTGATTTATCGGGGAAACTGGCCTGAATAATCATGCCGGATGAATGGGGCATAAAATAAAGATGGAAGGGGAGATCGAATAATTCTAATTCAATCACCGCACCCGTCAAAGGCGCTACATTCTTTGTCCAGGTCGGATCCATTTTAATAATGGGTTGAAAGAGTGCTTCTAAAAAAGAGGCACCGATGCTAGGGAGCATTCCCTGTTCTTCAATGTTGGGTTGGCTCACGCTTTCCAACCTCTATGTACTGCAACGATACCACCTGTAAGGTTATGCACGTCGACCCGATCAAATTCAGCATCTAACATCATTTGTTTCAGGGTTTCTTGATCTGGATGCATACGGATAGATTCGGCCAAATATTGATAACTCTCGGCATCGTTGGCCACCAGTTTCCCCATTTTTGGCAACAGATTAAAAGAGTAGAGATCATAAATTTTTGACAACCAAGGATATTGAGGCTTAGAAAACTCCAATACTAACAAGCGTCCACCAGGCTTTAATACTCTGAACATGGAGTTTAACGCTGCTTGCTTATCGGTCACATTTCTCAAACCAAAAGCGATAGTGATGCAATCAAAATGATTATCAGGAAAGGGTAGGGTTTCCGCATTGGCTTGCACATATTCGATATTTGAAATAAGACCGCGATCACTCAACCTATCGCGACCCACTTTGAGCATAGAATCATTAATATCGGCCAGAACCACTTGACCTGTTGGGCCAACAATTTGGCTAAATCGGGATGTTAAATCACCCGTGCCACCAGCGAGATCTAATACGCTTTGGCCTGCTCTAGCGCCACTTAAATCAATGGTATAGCGTTTCCACAAACGGTGAACCCCAAAACTCATCAAATCATTCATGACATCGTAACTTTGCGCGACGGAATGAAAAACCCCAGCCACACGTTTGACTTTTTCATCAACGGCGACAGTTTGGTAACCAAAGTGGGTTGTTTTTTTATCAGTCATGATTTTGTCCTGCATTCGATTCGCTATAATTTTAGAATATGAACATCTTTAGGTTCGCGCTTTTGGGAAGCTTTATCCAACCGCGCTAAATATGCTTTCCAATTCTTGGGATGATTGAGCGCTAATTCATATAAATAGCGCCAAGTATATAACCCACTGTCGTGACCGTCATCAAAAATGAGCTTTATGGCGTAATTTCCGACAGGTTCTATGGATTTTAAATTCACAAAGAGCTTGCCATGCACCAAAACTTCTTGTCCCACGCCATGACCTTGCACTTCAGCGGAAGGTGAAAACACCCTTAGATACTATAAAGGCAAATCGAATTTTTTGCCGTTGCTAAAATCCAAGCTTAAGCGCTTGGATTTCTTGTGCCATTTTAAATCGGTGAGTTGGGTGGGGGCCGCCATGTTCAGACTCTCAATATTTATAAAACAAAACGGCTTAGATCTTCGTCTTCTGCCACGTCAGATAATTCACCATCAACAAAAGCTTTATCAATCACAAAGGTTTCTTGTGATTCGCCCGCTTCAAAGGAAATTTTTTCGAGTAATTTTTCCATAATGGTATGTAAGCGTCTGGCGCCAATGTTTTCAGTTTGAGCGTTTACCTGAAAAGCCAATTCAGCAATACGTCGAATGCCTTCTTCGGTAAAACGAATGCTAACACCTTCTGTTTCTAGCAGGGCACTGTATTGTTTGGTTAAGGACGCATCGGGTTCAGTTAAAATCCTGACAAATTCATCCACACCTAAGGAGTCTAACTCGACACGGATGGGGAGCCTTCCTTGTAATTCGGGGATTAAATCAGAAGGCTTGGATAAATGAAAGGCACCAGAAGCAATAAATAAAATATGATCGGTTTTTACCATGCCATATTTAGTATTGACCGTTGAACCTTCCACTAAGGGCAATAAATCCCTTTGCACGCCTTCACGAGAAACATCGCCGCTGTGTTCTGATTTTTTCACGACCTTATCAATTTCATCTATAAACACAATACCGTGCTGTTCCATTAAGGTCACGCCTTCGGCTTTGAGATCTTCTTGGTTCAATAACTTTTCAGCTTCTTCTTCAGTCAACATTTTGAACGCTTGTGCTACTTTTAAACGGCGAGACTTTTTAGGTTGTTGATTTAAGTTTTGAAACATACCTTGCAATTGTTGAGTCATATCTTCCATGCCAGGAGGTGCCATAATCTCAACACCTACAGAAGGAGACTTAACACGAATTTCTATTTCCTTATCATCCAAAGAACCTTCTCTTAAACGCTTACGGAATAATTGCCGAGTGCTGTTTGTGCTATGTTCAGCTTGGTCATCGGCACCTTTCTCTTCAAAATGCTCGACTCTTGCAGGCGTTAATAAGGCGTCTAAAATTCTCTCTTCCGCCGCATCTTGCGCCTTGGCTTGCACCCTTTTCATAGCGGTTTCACGGATCATCTTTATTGAACAATCCGCCAAATCACGGATAATAGAATCCACGTCACGACCCACATAACCCACCTCGGTGAACTTGGTGGCTTCAACTTTAATGAAGGGAGCCTGTGCTAAGGTGGCGAGGCGGCGCGCAATTTCCGTTTTACCCACCCCAGTGGGGCCAATCATTAGGATGTTTTTGGGGGTGATTTCATTGCGTAACTCGCCCTGAACCTGCATTCTGCGCCATCTATTACGTAAAGCGATGGCTACGGCGCGTTTGGCGTTTTTTTGATCAACAATGTGCTTGTCCAACTCATGGACGATTTCTCTGGGAGTCATATGAGACATAATTAATTGTAATCCAATTCTTCAATGGTTTGATTATGGTTGGTATAAATGCAGATATCGCCAGCAATTTTTAAGCCGTGTTCAACAATTTCTCTGGCACCAAGATCGGTCTTATCCAATAATGCTCTGGCAGCAGACTGAGCAAAAGGGCCACCTGAGCCAATTGCCATCAGACAATCCTCCGGTTCAATCACATCGCCATTACCGGTGATAATCAAGGAGTTATCTTGATCTGCAACCGCCAACAAAGCTTCTAACTTGCGCAAAATACGGTCAGCACGCCAGTCTTTAGCCAACTCAACCGCCGCTTTTAACAGTTTACCCTGATGTAGTTCTAATTTGGCTTCAAATCGTTCAAATAAAGTAAAGGCATCCGCAGTCCCCCCAGCAAAGCCAGCAATGACCTTACCATGATACAAACGTCTCACCTTGCGGGCATTGCCTTTCATAATGGTATTGCCCAATGAAACCTGACCATCACCCCCAATCACCACCTTGCCATTCCGTCTAACCGATAATATGGTGGTTCCTCTATATTGTTCCATGTAAATTACCCTAGAAATTTCATATCAAAGAACATAAACAATGGGGCTTTAAGGATGAAATTCAAGAGAACTTGCTATAAATAATTAATAAATTGGTGGGAGTTGGATAAGCTGGCACATTCTCATTAACTGGGTTTCAAAATCACTTGGGTATCAGTGGTCAATTATCCATGAAAGTATAGCTGGGTTTAGTGCGATAGTATGTCTCTTTGAGGGGTTATTGTGAAGGTGCTTATGAGGTTGATAGAAAATTCCAAGTCAAAAGCTACCACAATAAAATTCAACACTATTTCAGACTACAATTAAATGTCAACAGGACTAACGATCCCAGCTCTACCTTGTTTAAGCACATGGGTATAAATTTCGGTTGTTGCCACATCGCTGTGTCCTAAAAGCTCTTGAACGGTTCTAATATCATAACCACTTAATAGAAGTTGAGTTGCAAAGG
>Ga0210032_1000272_pt1 | contig 43921 bp, 39 predicted proteins | sample CryGeyCG2114_250_2_FD_185458 | JGI IMG/M metagenome (GOLD analysis project Ga0210032, IMG submission 185458) | Groundwater microbial communities from aquifer - Crystal Geyser CG13_big_fil_rev_8/21/14_2.50 (SPAdes) (version 2) | ecosystem: Environmental > Aquatic > Deep subsurface > Groundwater ... | reverse complement strand
ATTCCTGGCATCTAGAAATGACTAATACTTGACGATAGTATTTCTTGTTGATAAAGGATAAAAGTTAAAGTCTTGAACAACAAGATCTGAATTGTTTGATAAGGTAGCGGCATTATAGCAACGGCTACTGTGCTCATGCTTAGCGATAGAGTAACTTAGGGTTATTTCTAATCAGAACTTGGCATAACCCAGTGAGTGGCATCCCGTTGTTGGCTTCTTAAACTGGAAGTCTAAAATTGAGCTTCACCAAGTGGGTAATCTGGAAATAGTCTGAGCTATTGCTTCTTTATTTGGTTATACTCTTCTGTATTAGATATGGAGGAGAGACAATAAATGATTGAATGGCGATTTAAATTCAGATCAAGAGACCCCTTCTTAATATTGGTGTTTTGCTTCAGCTTTAATGCACTCGCTTTAAACGAGACGCTTCGACTTCGATTAGAGCAATGGCCTACAAAATCGATAACTGCTACTCCAGCAGAAAACGTTTTTTCTATTTCTAACTGTCAAATTTCAGATCCTGTAAATACTAAAAAGCAGATTGAACGCTGGCTTTATGAACCCATTTGGACATCAAGTCAGGGAAGCTTAAATGCCACTGGCGAGATGCTGTTGAGTTATTTGAACTCAGCTGTAGATTTAGGTTTAAATCCTCAGGACTATCATGTGGACTGTATCGCTTCACTGCTAGATGAGTCAGTTAAGCGAAATCAAGATTTGCAAAATGATCTGGAAATATTACTGACAGACGCATTCATTCAATACATAAGCCATAATAAAAACGGACGTTTGAATCCATTGGTTATACATCCTGACTGGTTTATGAAAGGTAAAGTTAAACCTCACTATGAACCCTATGATTATTTATTTAATATCACCAATATAGAAAATATTTTACTATCCAGTGAAGCGGATTTTCCTGAATACAAAGCACTGAAATCTGAATATAAAAAATTAAGTTATCGAGCCAATAAAGACCCCAAAATAAAAACGATACTTAAACCAAGAATGATTCATTCTGAAGTTGCATTACTCGTGAGCCAATTAAAAAGCTTGGGCTTTATTATCCATCAAGCAGAAACCACAGAATATTCTGCAAGTATTGAATCTGCGGTCAAGTTATTTCAGACCAGTGTTAAACTTGAAGGGGACGGTATTGTTGGACCCGACACTGTAAAGGCGCTTGAGGATGCTATACACGGTAATTCCGATGCCATCAAAGTGAATCTGGAACGTTTACGCTGGCTTCCTCAACAATATGGTTCACGTTATATTCTAGTGGATATTGCTGGGTTTCAGTTGCAATACTGGGATGAAAATAAGGCTCGTCTAACCATGCGAGTAATTGTGGGAAAAAATTACCGCCAGACGCCAATATTTCATCAATTGATGCGTTATGTTGTCATCAATCCAAGTTGGATTCCCACCTATACTATTGCAACACAAGATCTGATACCAAAAATAAAAAGCAATCCTAATTATTTTAAAGAAACGGGAATGAAAGTATTCAAGGGATGGGGTGAAACACAAGAACAGTTAGATCCAAACTCAATCAAATGGCAAGAAATAAATCAGAAAAAATTCCCCTATCGTTTCAGTCAGCCACCGGGACCAGAAAACCCCTTGGGTCGTGTCAAATTTATTTTTCCCAACGAGTTTGATGTGTATATGCATGACACCAATAATCCCAGTCTTTTTTTGAAACAAGAACTTACCTTTAGTTCCGGATGTATTCGATTGGAAAAACCTAAAGAATTGTTGTATATGCTTTTCGAAAAAAGTAAAAAATGGCCAACACAACGCTTGGAAGATATACTAAACAGAAATCAAGAAATCACAATACCTTTGGAACAAACCCTACCAGTTTACTTGCTATATAAAACTGCTTTTCTGAATGAGAATGGTCGAGTCTCGTACAGAAAGGATATTTATCAACGTGATGGGATAGTGCTCAAAGCTCTTCAAAACTCAGCCCCAAGAATAAATTCCAAGCCATTATAAATAAATCAGCATTTGGAGAATAATAAATGTTAAAAACAATTTTGGCAGTGTTGATGCTTTTTTTAACAATAAATGCAGTGAATGCAGAAAATATAGAAAAAAAGAAAGAATTAACCTATCAAACAGGCAGTATTGATTACACAATAAAATTTGGAAAACTGCTGTCGCAACGGGAACTAATGAGTTTTTTTGTACTGCCGAAACAAAAAGTACAGATAACTGTAGAGAAAAACAAAACCAGAATTTCTTTTGCAGTTTCTGAGTTAAACAAGACGCTTTCAAACAGCGCCACCATTTTTAATTATACGGCTGCATCAGAGATTGGTTACTATGATTTAATTGTTCGGCCAAATAAAGAAACTCAATCAAGTGTTGTCAGAGTTTTTGTCATGCGACCAGCAACTGAAATAAAAGATGGGGTTCTTAAAGGTTTTCGTATAGGTGCTTATCCACAAAAAAGATATAAAAATAAAGAAATATACAATCCGCCTTTTGGATTTGTCGAGCTCACTGAAAAAAACCAGAATATACATGTTTCACCTCATTATACCTTGGGACAATTTATGTCGAAACAGGGGGGAAAGTATCCAAAATACTTAGCCCTTAGAACGCGGTTATTGCGAAAGCTGGAATATGTGACCGACTTAGCCAATGCAAAAGGGATCCGAACTGATGGATTTCAGATTATGAGCGGCTTTAGAACGCCTTATTACAACGCTGCAATCAAAAACACGCTGTATTCACGTCATCAATGGGGTGGGGCTGCTGATATTTTTGTGGATGAAAACCCTAAAGATAATTATATGGATGATTTGAACGCTGATGGAAAAATAAATTTTGAGGATGCTAAATATCTAGCCAAGTTAATCAATGAACGCTCTTCAGAGGAAGATTATCAATTGTTTGTTGGCGGTTTAGGTATTTATAAAGCCAATAGTGCACATGGTCCCTTTATTCATGTTGATGTACGCGGTACTAAGGCTCGCTGGTAAGGTTATCAGAGGTTAAACTAGACTGGCAAACAATCAAAAAATATCGCTAGAAATTAAGCCATGGTTAGAGCTGATTTGTCTGAAGATGATGAACGGACAAAAAAGGAAGAACTTGAGTGTCAATTATGTTAAAATTAACAGTTGAGTTGACCTAGGAGCCTGTCCGAGAATAGCGATCGTAGCGAGGGCAAGCTTGTTTGAGTCAGATTTTTCGATGGATTGAGGCGAATAGTCGCTCTATTTAACGAAATTCATCGGGAAATCTGGCCAAACGGGCTTGGCCGCAGTCGATCAGTCTATTCTTGGACAGGCTCCTAGTACATAGGTTGATGAATGACAGTGGTTATACCTCCCTCAGTATTGCTTTCTCCAACATATCAATGTGACAACAAGAATTATCGTCTTTGAAACTAATACAGACCTTATGGTATAAAACAGAAAATCAGGAATCAGAATGAATTGGGACAATATAAAAAATTGGCTTTTCCATCCCCAAACAGAAAGTGCTTGGTTATTGCAATTATTTGCAGTTGTTTTTATCACACTGTCAATTAATTTTTTTTTGAAAATTGTACATGCCCGATTTGCTAAGAGCTTAACGCGAACTAGGACTCTATGGGATGATGCTTTATGGGAGGCTTTGCGAGGCCCTGTGGGATGGATGATCTGGGTCCTCGGTATTTCTATCTCTGCACTTGTTATACCTTTTGAAGCCGGTCCTGTAATGTTAAAATGGATAAATAAAACTAGGGATATTTCTCTTGTTGTAATCTTTACTTGGTTTGTATTTAGATTTATATCCGCCGCAGAGAAAAACTTACTTGATCAGTTTGTGACTGAACCTAAAATTGCTGATAAGTATGATCCAACAACCATAAATGCCATTGCAAAATTATTTCGAGCATCGGTAGTGATTACGGCTGTGATGGCTGTATTGCAAACATTAAATATTGATATTACGGGCGTAATTGCTTTTGGAGGCATTGGTGGTTTAGCCGTTGGTTTAGCAGCTAAAGATTTGTTGGCTAACTTTTTTGGGGGGTTAACCATTTATCTTGATCGTCCATTCAAAGTAGGTGATTGGATAAAATCTCCTGATCGTTCTATTGAAGGAAGTGTGGAATATATTGGTTGGCGGCAGACTAGAATCAGAACCTTTGATCAACGCCCACTCTATGTACCCAATGCCGTTTTTACGAGTATTGCCGTTGAAAATCCATCAAGAATGTTAAATCGACGTATTTATGAAACTATCGGTGTTCGCTATAAAGACGCGAATAAACTACCTGAAATCATTTCCAAAGTGAAACAGATGCTGCAACTACATGATGAGATTGACCAAAATCAAACCTTAATTGTTAATTTCAATCAATTTTCTCCCTCCTCCTTGGATTTTTTTATTTACACCTTTACCAAAACAACGAACTGGGTTTTCTTCCACAGTGTTAAGCAAGATGTACTAATGAAAACCTTGAATATTATTCATTCTTTGGGTGGAGATGTTGCATTCCCTTCTTCCTCGCTTTATGTGGAAAAATTTCCGATGAAAGAGTAACTGAACTGAATTACTACTCTCGTAATTAATTTGGTACATTAAAAGATGATAACGCTGAACGAGTCGCTATCATTCCAACTCTGAGCACAAAATCAGTTATGCCTTATTTAACCTCAATGTGTTGATAGTAACATGAGGTCATTTAATTTTATCACATCAGAAGATGTGCAGCATCTTCCAGCAAGGACAGCTTTTAGACCTCGGCCTTTAGACTGGATAGTGCAGCAGCGGAAGCTTCGCCATGCGAGCTGGCGAAGCCAGGAAAGAAGGCGCGTTGGTTTGTGAGAGGTGCTGATCTCTTCCAAACGAGGATAGTAGCTCCTATTTAATCTCTGTGTCGAGGGTGCTTTATCAAAGCAAGACCCTGTACGAAAAAGTAACGGCTGAATTGTTTTTGTCGGTATCAGACGTTGTTTGTTAACACCTTGCACAAGTTTTGAAGGTGTCAACAAATGATGGGTTACTGAAGAAGCGTTAATATTCTTTGGGGTGATGAGTTAGCTTGGGTGAATATAGACAGACCTGACTGCTCTAGAATTTGGCTTTTAGCTAAGGTTGCTGATTCCAATGCATAATCGGCATCACGGATACGGGATCGAGCCGAGGAGACATTTTCTGAAATGTTTGACAGATTATTCAATGTTGAACTCATCCTATTTTGAAAGGCTCCTAAACTTCCTCGAAAACTGTCAACATTTTTTATACCCTGATCCAGCACCTGTAATTCGGTATTTGCCGTTGTGGTGGTTTTTATATCACCGACTCCACCCATGATGCTGGCCGTGGTCATGTTGTCCATATTGAGATCAACCGTTTGGTTTGCATTAGCACCCACTTGAAAGCTTAGGCTAGTGATAGTGCCATTCATGGGCGGCCCAATGCCGCCAAAGGTGGTGTTGTTGGCAATACGATCAATTTCAAGCCCAAGTTGTTGATATTCGGCATCGAGAATGTTTCGATCAGCATCACTATTGCTGCCATTGAGGGACTGTATGGTCAGTGTTCTCATTCGTTGCAGAATATGGGTACTTTCTGTAAGAGCGCCTTCTAAAACTTGCGCGAAGGAAATACCATCATTGGCATTCCTTTGTGCTTGAGTCAGTCCATTAATTTGAGAGCTTAAGCGGTTGCTAATTTGAAGTCCTGCAGCATCATCTTTTGGGCTGTTAATACGTAAGCCCGAGGACAGACGCTCCAGAGATCTGCCTAGTAAGTTATTTGAGGATGCCAGGCTCCTCTGTGCGTTCAAAGAAGACACATTTGTTTGAAGAAAAGTTGCCATGATAGGTTTTCCTATGACTAATGTCAGTAGCCAAAATTAACGATCAATCGCACAAAAACGGGAATTAATATGCGAGATTAATTAATAATCGGCATGGTTTGAGAGACCTTGAGTTTTTTTTATATAAAATAAAAGTGAAAACTAATTGATTTTTTGGGAATTAAGATGTATGGAAAACTAAAGTAGTTTGCGTCATTATCTCAATTAAAATCAATAGGATAGCTTGTGTTTATCGTTGCTTTACAAGAGATGCCAAGATATTAGTTGAGATTGACTGATAGAAAAAAGTGTTATTCCAGTCGGTAGCAGGATGAATTTTTTTAATTTTCCATCTGCATAGAAAACTAAACAGATTTCATCTGTTTGAAGTATTGTTCGTTTAACATGGTCCAGTTTAACTGAGTGCTGGATTTGTTGATATTTGTGGTTCCATGGTTAGTTGGGCTAAGTTATGCTGATATTGTCCTTCCAAAGCTTTTTGCTTAAGCTTTTTAAGGACGCTTTTTCTGATTTGACAAGCCATTTGACCAACTCGTAAGCGGTTTGGTTGTAGGGTTTTGCTTGTTTTAAGGGTTGTTTTAACCATTGTTGTAAACTCTCTTTTGAAAAATTATGTATAATTTTTGCGTGTCCTAATTTTTTTAGGATGTTAGCGTTATATTGTTGTTCCATTTGCAAGCTTAATGGAAAAATTAATAATTTGAGTCCAAGGTGAATGGCTTCGCTAGCCAGTTCAAAACCTGCAGCTGTAATAATACCTTCGCAAGATTGTTGGATCCGATTAAATTGGGATTTGGAGAAAGAATGGATGAAAATATTTGGAAATCCTGTCGCTATTTCCTTTCCTTGAAAAATATGAAATTCAAATTCTTTAAAAGGGGCCAGCCAATCAATCAGTTCTTTTATAGGTGCATAGGGGTAATAAACAAGAATTTTTCGAGGAAGTTCAATTTTTCTTTCTAGATGATTATCTATCATTGGAGGAAGGTAAGCATAATCATGATGAATCCAATGAAATCCAATCATATCTGTTACCGGTGCAAAGTAATTGAGTATGATTTTTGAAATAGAAAACTTTGTTTGAGACGACAGTTCTCTTTTGAGCGCCATTTGATTGGATAAGCCGATAGTTTTTACTTTTTTAAAATAACATGACCAAGCACTCACTGGTTCAAAATCATTAATAATTAAATCATATTTTTTAACATTAAGAGAAAAAATATCTTTGATAAAAACATAAAAATTATTAATGAAAATGGTTTTTAAATAATCGACGCGGCCATTTTTTATCGCAAAAGTTAAACCTGCATAGCATTGAAATTTGCCAAATATTTCCATATCAAAAAGCTCTTGTTTAGGGCGACCGCTAAAAAGCCACTCAACTTCAATATTCAATGCCTTAAAAGCCTGAGCCATATTCCTGGCTCTATTAATGTGTCCATTTCCAGTGGCCTGTACAGCGTAGAGTATTTTCATGGCTACATTGTGGTGATAAATAACGCCAAGAGACTACAGAGAGTACCTAAGATGGAGCCAGCGATGATATCGCCTGGAAAATGTACCCCAAGCAAGACTCTAGAAGAGCCAATCGACAGCGCCCATAACATCATAGGCACGGCAAGAGCTGGAAAAAAGTATATAACCTGTAAGTTCATGACAAAGGCTGAGGTGGTGTGCCCAGAAGGAAAGCTGAATTCATCAATGGGATTTATTTTTGCTTGATATCCCCTAATATGATTCTGAGGGCGATTTCGTTTGAATTTTTGTTTTAGAAAAAGATACAGGGGCACTTCAATCAGGTAGGCAAGAACACAGGTAGTAAAAAAATCATGGCTTTTAGGAATGCCGCTCAGTTGTATCGAAAAGACTAACATAGCGTAGGCCCATCCATCACCAGTTTTTGAAATAAAGCGTATAACGGGAAATACTTTAAAAGTGGGGGCATGCTGTTGGATCCACAAAAATACCCTGGTATCCAATGATTGAACTTGTGATGCTATGATTTTCATGAGCTAACCCCGCATTGAACAGAAAACAAAGAAGGTTTTTGAAATATGGATGTGCTCCAGACTGATAAGGTGTAATAAATTTTCATAGTTAAAAGTATAGGTTGACTATATGAATCTATGATGAATCTAAAATGACGATTTGATGACAGATTTAGTTAGCCATCATCAGAAATTATCTATACCCAATCAAGCTGAAAATGGTGGATCAAAAGTTTGAAAATTATCGTTGACTCTCGAATTGAGTGAGTCAGTGATGTCAGGCAATGTCACATCAAAAAAATCTCGAATACTCTGTCGAAATTCTTTGGCGCTTTCAAAATATCGATTGTTTCTGGCGTGTTCGTTCATCACCTTCCAAAGTCGTTCAATCGGATTGAGATTGGGGCTGTAAGGCGGAAGAAAATGGAGTTTGATATTCAATTCTTCAGCTTTTTCTTTGACCTTATCCGCTCGGTGATAACCCGCACCATCCAGAATTAAATGAATTGAACCACGGGTATAGGTCAATGCTTATCGTCCTTTAAAGGTATTAACTCATTGATTGCGATAAGTGTTGATAAAGCGAATCATTCCTGCTTTGATTTCTTTGACCCGATCGCCAATGCAAACACTATTGCCATCTGGGCTGTCGTTGCAAGTGATTTCAAGTTGGATTGTATAATTCATTTGCTTATCTGGGACTTTGGATGCTGTTAGAGAGATATCGGTATCTTTTGTGGGGGCCTGAGTAACAATGAGGGTTTCAGTTAAAACTTGAATAGGTGTTGTAGAATTTTTATTGACATAAAGCTGAACTAATTGCCATGCCTTGGCGCAATCTTCTAAATCTTGGCAATTATAATGATATTGCTCGGCACGGAGTTGTTCACTACGATTCAGGTTTACTTTTTGTAGTCGCTGTATATTGAGTCCGCGAAAGCGAGCCATATCATCAGCAAATTTTTTATTCACTTCATCTTGCTGTGCCTTGCGATCGGCAATAAAGGCGTTGGCGTCTTCTATACGCTTTTGGAAATCGGTGATATTTTCAGTGATAATGGAAGGAATTGCTTTGCCTTGTCTTTCCAGATCGGCCGCCATCTGTTGATTCTCTTCTAGTTGTTTTCTAGAGCGATTGGCTGCGGCTTCTCGAAGTTCAATTTCAACATGAATAGAATTTATTTGGTTTTCCCTGGCTCTTTCAATGTCTTTAAGGGTGGTGAATTGTTTTAATAGTTCTTCATCCGCTTTGTTCTGCTCATCTAATTTTTTTTGTTCACTGGCTCGAACTGCTTCTCTGCGTCTATCTTCCGCGATTTGTTCTTTGGTTTTTGCGGGTGGAATTTCCTCGATGACGCGTCCATAGGAATCTACGATAGAAAACCCTTTAGATGCATAGGCAGGAGGTAGGTTGGTGGATAAAACTACATTCCCTTTGTCATCAAGGTATTTGTACATAGTTGGCGTGTCTGTAGGTGACGCAGAGTAGGCTGATAAACTCAAAGTGGCAGACAAAACTAGAAATAAAAATAACCAAACTTTCAAAATAAGCTCCACAGAAATTTCATATCAAATGTATAGCATGAACAACATAAGAAATAAACCCATACCAATGGATATTCCGAAGGTTGTATAGCTAAGCCAAGTAACCGTCTCAGCTCACTGACGCTTAGCCTTGTTCAGTTGCCTTTTAAGAAGCACTGAATATAAGGGTCTAGTTCCTAATTCGTGAGCAAGTATATCAGCCCCTACGCAGGCAATCATGATAGGTACAATTAAACTGTAGTTTGAAGTCATTTCTACCACGAGAACAATACCTGTAATAGGTGCCTGTACCGTGGCAGCAAACAAGGCTCCCATTCCAGCAATAGCAAAAGGATAGGGGTTTTGAGTGATTTCTGGAGCAACAATAGCTGCTAGATGTCCACACCACAAACCCAATAAGGTACCAAGAACGATCATAGGGGCAAATATACCTCCAGGTACGCCACTACAAAAGCAGACTATACTAAAGAAGAAGCGTATCAATATGATCAGAGCAAGGCCTTGGATCGCAATACTACCTCCCAGACTTTGTTTAACCAGCTGGTAATTATTGCCAATTAAATCGGGTTGAAAGAAATTAAGTATGCCAATAAAAAACCCCAAAAAAGCAATAAAGCTATAGATATATTTGGGGTTTTCCTTAAGGGCATCCATCCATTTTAGGCCTAAAATAATGCCTCGATTGAGTAGTGCGCCTGCAATACCGATAACAGCACCCATAATTAAATAGAGAAACATTTCATGCCAAGCTGGCATGGCATATACAGGAGAAGGTAATGCTACGGGCTCATCAATGAATATATGAGTGATAAGAGTTGCTATTAAAGTAGCTATAGCGATTAGCCGAATATTAAAAAAATTGTAATGGAAGGGCGTTCGCATCTCTTCCATAATAAAAATCATTCCTGCTAATGGGGCGTTAAAGGCCGCAGCTAAACCGGCCGCTGCTCCTGCTGATAACAACGCATGACCCGTATCTTGCCGATCATGGTTAGCAAAATGATTCACCATGGCACCACAGTTGCCACCCATTTGTACACTGGGTCCTTCTCGACCTAAGATCATGCCACTGCCTAAGGCTAAAATGCCACCAAAAAATTTAACGGGTAAAACACGTTGCCAAATTGCGGGTCGACTTCCCCCCAGATAACCCTCTATTTCATGGATACCACTGCCGCTTGACTCAGGGGAGAAGTATCGAACTAAAGCGAGTGAAATCAATAGCATGAACATAGAGAGGACGCCTGACCAAAACCAGGAAGGCATCGCCCATTGAGAAATATTAAAAGCCAACTGCTTTTTTTGGAAAGCCACTTGGGCGATACCTAATTGAAAAAAAACACCGGCAAGACCTGCAAGCCCTCCAACTAAAATAGCTTGGAACTCTAAAGAGCGTTGTTCAACAAATCGTTGCTTTCGCACCTTAGTAATAATTCTTTTTCTGATAACTTTCAAGTAGTTGTCCTAGAAAATGCTGGAAAATGAATTTTGAGTGTATACCAAAGGGATTGCTCGCAATCTTATGCGAATTCAGTATACTTATTATTATGAACTATTCAGTGGCTATTTAGAATGCAAACCCTAAACTTTATTATTTATTTATTTATGACATGAACACTAGAAATCAACAAAAAGAGAAAACGCGCCGATCTATCATAGATGCAGCCTTGGCTCAGTTAAGCGAAGATAAAAGCTTTGCCAGTTTAAGTTTGCGTGAAGTGGCGAGGGAGGCGGCAATTGCACCCACATCTTTTTATCGCCACTTTAGAAATATGGAGGAGTTAGGCTTAACCTTAGTGGATGAGTCGGGTCTGGCTTTGCGTCAGTTGATGAGGAAAGCACGCCAACGCATTGAGCAAGGCGGCAGTGTGATTGAAACCTCTGTGAAAACCTTCCTCGAATATACCGAAAAAAATCCCAACATATTAAGATTGTTATTTCATGAGCGTTCGGGAACTACACAGGCATTAAGAAACGCTGTTGCAAGAGAAATTAAATATTTTATTGTAGAGTTAACAGACTTCATTATTTCCTTGGGTTATGACGAGAGCTCTGCATCCGCCCAAGCAGAGGCTATGGTGATAGTTGTTTTTAATGCGGGAGCAGAAAGTCTTGCTGCCAAACAAAACCAAAAAGCGCAGATAGAACACCGAGCCATCTTGCAACTGCGCTTTATCGCAGCGGGAGCCAAAGTATTCCACCTCAAGTAATTGAGCAAAAATATTAAGGCGGCTCTCCTTTTTTAATAAATAAAAGTACATTTGTTTTCATTTCTCATCCATAATCGAAATTTACTAGTATATAACTAGATGAAAATAAACAGGTTAATTGATTTTATTTATTTTTTGTTGTATTTTCTTGTTTTTATATTTTTTTGGCGTACACTTGTACTCTGAATTTACTTGCTATTTATAACAGATGCTCTTGAAACAAATAATAGAATGGTGCCGTCAATCTCTTCTCAATAATCAAAATCTAAAATCCTATTTAGAACCAATTATCCAATGGTTTATGCCCACTTGGTTTGCCCATGAGTTTTTAGCAAAACTTGTCTGGATCAGGCTGGAAAGTGAAAATGTTTATACCTTAGTTCTGCATCCAGAGAAAAAATGGCAAGGTTTGAGCGCTGGACAGCATTTTTGTCGTTTGGTTAACATGGCATTTGTTCACTTGATCAGCTCTCTGGTTGTTGTGAAGGACGATTGATCTGATCGAGAGAACGCTAAAAAATTTAATTTTTTTAAAATAAATTGATAAAACTTGTATGGGCTTTATTTTTTCCTTATAAATTAAGGACTTTAAAGATCCAGGCTATGATGTCCATTTGTTTGTCTAATCAATGTTTTCTCGGTGTTCTCTGTGTCCTCGGTGGTAAAATAGTTTTTTAAAGATCAATGAACCACAGAGAACACAGAGGGTTTAGTCGTATATTAGCTAGAAGGTTTAAAATGAGGTTTAAAGTGTGTGTCCATTTGTTTTTGAGGAGATAAAGGCAAGCTTATCCCTAACAGCCAAAGCAGTGATTTCCATGACAACTGTTGTGGAGAGGATCCATGCTCGCATAAACTATCAAGTGTATAGCAGGCTAGGATTGAATAAATTGGCCAAAAAAAAGGAGCAAACTCAAGGTGTTAGCCGATTCGTTTACAATAGTATTCGCGCCTTATCCAAGCATTCTGAAGTCGCTCTAGGCATGGTTTTACGCTCTTTGATAGAACAATCACCTGAAGCAATGGGTGCTTTGATAAACCCTAATACCAAATCTGTACTAAATGGCATTTGTGGGGATTATTTGCATCAGACTAAAAATGCTCTGGCCATTTCTATGCAATTGAGAAAAGATGGACAAGAAATGACACAGCAAGCGTGGATCTCTTTGTTAAAAAAATCCCAAGGGAAAATTTTACTGCTGGTTCATGGACTTTGTATGAATGATCAGCAATGGCATGTTGAAGGGTATGATCATGGAGAGTATTTAGCCGAAACGATCGGGTGTGAAGTCGTTTATTTACAGTATAATAGTGGATTGCATATTTCAGAAAATGGTCAAATATTGGCTTCATTATTGGAAAAGTTTTTTTGCTGGCAACAGGAACACTTTGATACTAATCGACTTGGTATTTCCTCATTACAGCTGTCTATTTTAGCTCATAGCATGGGCGGTTTGGTGACAAGAAGTGCGTGTTATTACGCGCAGCAACAATCTCTAAATTGGATAAAGCATGTTGAAAAATTTATTTGCCTAGGGACGCCTCATCATGGTTCTGTCTGGGAAAGAGTTGGTCATAAAGTTCACCAATTGCTGAATACGAATTCCTATAGCCGTCCTCTTGGTGTCTTGGCTAATATGAGAAGCGCGGGTATTACAGATTTGCGCTATGGCAATCTTATTGAACAAGATTGGAACTTGGAAGAAAACCACCAAGATGAATTTTTTGTTGAATGCGATAAGCGCCAACCCATTCCTCTACCTCAAGGCGTTAATTGTTATCAACTGGCTGCAGTGAAAGGCAATTATCCTAGATCTAAAATAAATAAATGGATGACAGATGAATTCTTAGGGGATGGGTTAGTGAGTCTTAAAAGTGCTTTAGGGCAACATAAAAATAAACAATATCAGCTCGAATACCCTGAAGGAAATTTCAAAATTATTTCGAACTGCACTCATATGGATTTACTCAGTAATCCTAATGTTTCTGCTGTTTTAGCCTCATGGTTGGCAGATCAGTAGAATGAGTTTTAGTCAATCTTGATATTTTATTGTGGTGCTTATGTCTATGGATAAATCGTTTTATCTAGGTATTTATTAACCAACACTTGTAATCTACAAAAAATTTTATCAGGAATTCTGAAAGTGTCTAAATAATAATCTTGAGCTTTATTGAGTTTTTTTGTTATTAATTCATCATGCAGATTTCCCATTAACCCATTAATAGTACTTAAAAAACGAGATACATCTCGATGATAACTACAAGGATAGAGTGTTTTTAAATTATCATAGAGTGCAACTTGCCTGCTAATGACCTTACGCATTTCATGAAACTCTTTGCTGGTTACAGCGCCCTTTGAAAGATGTTTTCTGATAAATTCAATTTCATTATTTACATAGATTTGAAATGATTCAGGTGTACAGGGGGTAAATTGTTTTAACGCTCTTAAACTTAAAGCATAAATAGGCTTAGTTGTAAAAAAGCGAACAAGAAAAGCAAAACGACTAATGGCGTTGTGCTTTTTGTTTTTCAAAACATCCTGTAGGTTTCCCATCAACGCAATTGTTGCATGAAAGATCCAGGGGTATTTATGCTTTTTATCGAGCACGATGAAAGCAAATCTGAGGTGTTTTAATTTAGCTCTTATGTGTTTGTAACTAAGTTGTTCCTCCTCGGATAAATATCTCACTTTTTGAATCCTTTCAAGCAGTCTATCCAATGTCCCCCTTTCAACGCCTTGTTTCCATAATTCAAAACAAATTCTAAAACAGCTATTCAACTGCTCTTGTGTATAATCAAAATGGATAGTATGGGTTAATTCAGCAGATAGATCGATATCATCATGAACCAATACCGCTGCAAAAAGCGCATTACACTGTGATTCTGTGAAATCATTTTCTAGGGGTTGTGTTGGTTCAATTAGAGTATTCAGAGGTTAATCCTATTCTGCTATAAGTGAAAAAAGGCTGAATTTACCTCATTATCCTTCAATTCTTGTTAAGGAACCAATAAGATTTTTGATTTTTATATAATTAAACGGGTGCGACCTCAAAATGAATAATTTTGAAGTCGCACGGTAATTTAAGGATAGCGCGTTGTTTTCTATATGAAAAATATATAACAGACTGTTATACTTAGCAATTCTAATAAGTTGACTTTCTTTTACCTTCCTCTTACATTGGTCGATAAGAGAGAAAGTCGTCAAAAAAATCAGCCTGTCACTCAGATCATACTGACTCAGATCATACTCAGATCATAAAGAACAGCTTTGAGTGACTAAATTACCTAAAATAGCAACAGGGTATATTTTATGACAAAAAGCACGGTATCTACAGCGCCAATTATTGCCATTATTGGCTGTGATGGTTCAGGGAAATCCACTGTCTGCGAGCAGATTGCAAAATGGGTAACTCTTTATGGCGATGCTGCGGCTGTGCACCTAGGGAAACAACAAGGAAACGTAGGTCGCACTCTCAGTAATCTACCCTTAGTAGGAAAAATGCTTGGCTCATTGATTGCGCGTAAAGTTTCTTCCGTCAATAAAGCGCAGGCACAAAATAAAGCACCAATCTTTCTTCCTGCTCTGGTGATGTATGCTTTTACGCTACGACGAGTAAGACGGTTTAAAAAAATGCTTAAATTAAGGAATCAGGGATTTATTATCATCGCTGATCGATTCCCACAACTAGATTACCCTAAGGCTTATGATGGCCCCTCCTTCATCCAAAATGCGCTGGCTAGTAGCTTAGTACAAAGACTGATTAGAAAAGAATATGCAGCATTTGAATGGATGACAAGCTTTGAACCCGATCTTGTTATTCGTCTCAATGTAGATATAGATACAGCCTGTGCAAGAAAGCCTGATCATGAGCGTGAACTATTGCAAAATAAAATTAACATCACACCATTACTTAAGTTTAAAAATGCCCCGATCGTAGATATTAACACCGTTCAGCCCTTGGTTAATGTTTTGGCAGACGTTAAGGCTGCAGTGTCAAACACGCTTGAAAAAAAAGGATTTCACTCAAAAGTATAGCGATTTCTCAAATGATTCATCGAGTTTCTATAAATGAGACTCTTTGGCATTATTCAAAATAGACTGATACCCGTATTTTCAGGTATCACGGGTATATCAGGGTAAATCGAACTTTTACTTCGCCCCAAATTCTCTGTAATTTGAGAAACACTAAATCCTGCTTTCAAATCTGACCAAATCTGGTATCGTTCATTTTCGGTTATCGGGTTATATTTACTTCTGCTGACTTGCACTTGTTAGTTGGCGCTGCGTTATAAAATAAGTTGAGTTTAAAATATGTTTTTTTAGTTATAATTTGTTGTGAATTTATAAAGGTTTTTTTAAATTACCCTTGTCCTTAAAGTATTGCCTGTTGGCTTAATAAGGCTTGTATGAAATGAATAAAAAAATATTTACCATGGAACAATGCGATACTCTTTTTGAAGCTATTCTGGCTGATGATAATATCGACTTAACTGCTGAGGCTCCTACCTCAATTAATCTGGATTATGACCAAGGGCAAATTGAGCAATGTTTTCAAATCTGCTTACAATTATGGGAAGATGGTGTTGAGCGAGATAAATTGGTGAAGATTGTCAAAAAAACATACCAAATTGGAATACTTGATGACATTGAAAAACTTAGATTTAAATACATAAGAGCCAAATGTAAACACCTTAGATTTGCCTGTGCTATTTTTGGAAAACAACATCATTATACTATGCTTTTTCAGTTTTTAACTGGTTTGATGGGAAATCTTCAAGATGCATTTAAAAATAGTAAAAAAAACTACACCGTCATTTTTGCATTGTTAGTAAGATTGTTCTTATGGAAGCATTTATATAAGTTATCTACTCGCATACTTCATCAATTACCCTTGAGTACTGTTGATGGAGTCAGAGATTTCATTATTTCGGATATTATTTTTTTACGCACGCATTTGTTTCAAGAAAAGATTACCAGCAAACAATTCCATGATATGCGTAAAGTGGTTAGCAGACAGGTTTCACTGTATAGTAATTTGATGGTACTTTATCCTTCTGCAGAGCACATGAGAATATTTCGCTATCTCAGTACCATCAATGGATTAATGGGAAATATGCATGATGAGTTGATTTTGAGAAAATTTGAAAAAGTCAGCCAGTATTATTTAGAAACAATAGATATGCCTATTGAGATTAAAGAGCGGTTGATGGTATATGTTGATTGTTATTCACTACCATTGTGACTTTGAGAGAATAAATGTTAAAAAAATCATTAGATAAACCATCAAAAAAAATTCTGTCAAAAGTGATCGCTGTTATAGGCTGCGATGGATCTGGGAAGTCAACATTGACGGGCGACTTATATTCTAAATTTCATGCTCGCCATACCACTGAGCTAATCTACTTGGGGCAATCCTCTGGCAATATTGGTCAATGGATCAAAGAGCTACCAGTCATTGGCTCACCATTAGGACGTTTCTTGGATAAAAAAGCCAAGAATGCTCACAATAAAAAAAGTTCAAGTCCCGATAATCTCACTGTATTGGTGATTTATTTGTTGTCAGTTTGGCGAGCCCATAAATTCCGCCGTATGTTGAAGCTGGCTCGAAAGGGGACGATGATTATTACGGATCGCTACCCTCAGGCAGAGATCCCAGGCTTTTATTTTGATGGGACTGGTCTTGGTGCGTTAACAGCAGATAGATGGTTAATTAAAAAGTTAATCAAGAGAGAATTACGTCTTTATCAATGGATGGCAAGTTATGTCCCGACCTTGTTAATCAGACTTAATATAGATGCCGAAACGGCTCATGCGCGTAAGCCAGACCATAAACTTACCATGCTACAGCAAAAAACTACTGTTATTCCCAGATTGAATTTTAATGGTGCTCAGATATTAGAATTAGATAGCACAAGCCCTTACGAAAAGGTATTGGAATCCGCTTCACAAGCTGTAGCAGAAGCCTTGAAAATAGTTCATTCAGTTTAAAATTATTAACTTTTTATGACAAATGTGATACCTTTATGGATCAATAAGTTGTCCATTATCTTGATCGAGCTTCCACATGTCCTCATCTAAACCTCAAAACATTGAGCATTCTACTTTATTGTCTGGGGTTTTTGCTGTGGTGGGCTGTGATGGTACGGGTAAATCTACATTAACAGCAGATTTACTGGCTAACTTGAAAGGCCAAGGACGTGCAGAAAGACGTTATCTTGGGTTAGTTTCTGGAGAGATGGGTGATAAAATCAAACAGTTCCCTTTCGTGGGTGTTAGGCTTGAGAAATATCTAGCGGTCAAAGCTTCCCGTGCTCAGGATATGAAGAAAAAATTACCGGGAACAGGCACGGCCATTGTGATGTATTTATTGTCATTGTATCGAGCGGTACAGCTTCTTCGAGTAATGAGATTATCCAAAAAAGGGATTCAGGTCATTGCGGATCGATATCCTCAGGCAGAGATCCCTGGGTTTCATTTTGACGGTCCTGGGTTAACAGCCAATCGTACCGATAATTGGCTGGTGCGCAAACTCGCCGCCAAGGAACAAAAACTCTATAACTGGATGGCCAAACAAAAACCAGCTTTGGTGATCCGCTTGAATATCGACCCTTCTACAGCCTATTCGCGTAAACCAGATCATGACATTATAGAATTAACAGAGAAAATATTTGTAATGCCTCAACTAAATTTTAATGGGGCTCAGGTTTGTGATATTGACGCGCGAGCACCTTACGAACAAGTTTTGGCGGCGGCTCTTAAGGCGATTCATAGTCTGTAACCTAAAAGCATTAAAATCATCTATTAGACTTCATTTATAAAAGGGTTTCTCATCACTATGACAGCAACATCCGATCAAAAAGATATGCCTTTGTGGCGGCGTAGCGCTAAAACGGTGGCTAAACATTTTTTACGATGGGTGGGGGGATTTCAAGGTCGTCATTCTTTAGTGAGTACCACACCGGTTATTGCTAACTCAGAGTTCCCTTGGGTAGAGCAATTAGAAGGGGCTTATACTCAAATCCGCAAGGAGTTGGATAGTTTATTAGAGCATCCTGAAGACATTCCAACTTTTCATCAATTATCTCCAGATCAAAGGCGTATATCAAAAGGAAACAACTGGAAAACCTTTGCATTTTACGTTTACGGTAAAAGAGTGGATGATAATTGTGAATTATGTCCTGAAACAGCGGCTGTGCTAGATGCTTTACCAGGTATGAGAACCGCTATGTTTTCTATCTTGGCTCCGCATTACCATATTCCCCCTCATAAAGGTCCCACCCGAGCAGTTATTCGTGCACATCTAGGGTTAAAAGTACCGACAGACTGGGAGAAAGTTTGGATTCGAGTGGATGATCAAATTTTACATTGGAAAGAAGGTGAAGTGGTGCTTTTTGATGATACCTATGATCATGAAGTTTTAAATGATACAGATGAGACCCGATCGGTTCTCTTTATTGATATTGATCGTCCTATGGATCGCATAGGAAATCTCTTCAATACTCTGATTGTTAAATTAATTCAACTGAGTAGCTATGTGAAGCAACCCTTAAAAAATGTCGCTGATTGGAATAAGGGGCGGAGGGATTTAGGTTAATGTTTACCAAGCGAAGGCTAGTTTATCCTTTTATGTTTTCACTGTTTTTTGCACAAGCGCTGTCGGCTGAGATTGAACAGACTGAATCTGCCATCGAAGGGGTTTGGATTGAGAGTCATAAACAAAAGATGGCTGTTCGGATTGAGCAGTGTGATCAAGAATTCTGTGGGTATATTTATTGGCTGAAAAATCCCAATGATGAAAAAGGGTTACCAAAATTAGATTCACAAAACCCGGATAGCAGCCTACAGAATCGCCCGCAATGTGGCTTGAAAATATTGAGTGGCTTTACTGCAAAAGATAAAGATAGTTGGAGTCGTGGAAAGGTTTATAACCCCAAAGATGGAAATACCTTTAATGGAACGATCAAGTTAACTAAGGATGGAGATCTTAAAGTCAGAGGCTATATTGGCATCTCCTTGTTTGGTAAAACCTTAAATTGGCAACGACTCGATCAGGCGTTGGAACCTTGTCACTAATTTATTGCTAAATTGAGCTAATATTTTTCTGCGTTCGTCGCTGGACTACTACCTTTGCGAATTATGGCAAACATCGCTAAAGGAGGGATTGCTGCAGCCACAGAGATTGCTATACCTGCACTGATCAGACCAAACCAAGGAGCAAGTACAATAAAGAGCGAAAGATATACAAAAGCAGAAATGCCATAAAGCTTCAGCACGTTTGCTGCATGTCCCATGGCATAGGCTGCTGATCTTAGGGAAGAGGAAGCGAGATCGAAAGTACCTGCTAATAACATTAAGGTGAGTACTTGAGCTGCAGCAACATATTCTTTTCCCACAAAGAATTCAAGGAGGTCGTCACCGAAAAAATATCCTCCAGCAACGAATAATAATCCGAAAAATAAGCCCAGAAGCGCCGTTCTATAAGCAATGGTTTTAAAAGCATCATTGCCCTGATTCCAGCTTCGAGTGAGATCGAGAAACACCACTTGTCGAATGAGATCAGCGGGTTTAGATAACAAACTAGAAAACTGTCTTGCTAGGCGTAATAATCCCGCTTCGGCTGAACCTAAAAGGTAGCCAGCCATCATGATGGAGGCATGTTTAGGTACCAGATCTATATTCGATTGCCAATAACTGACCCAGAGAAAATGTTTTAATCCAGGAAAATGAGCCATGCGGCTTTGTTTTAAATTCCCATCATCCGGTTTTGGCCTCAGTCGCTTTTGATACTCACGCCATCCAAACCAATTCAGATAGAGATCTTCGGTGATGGAACCGAAAGCTAAAATTGCCATAAATACAACCAAGGGGCTATCAAACCACCAAGCAATCACAATCCCCAAAAATCTCACCGCCGGGCCGATGGTCATTTGTTTTCCTAAGGTATCAAATTGATCAAATAAGCGTAGTACACCGATGGATGTTCCATTACCTGTAGATGCCAGCAAAACTAGACTATAAGCGGTGAGCAATACCACATGATTTGGTTGCATACCCATTAACGGCCCCACAATGGGGGCTAGCATGAAAGCAATTAGGGTTGACGCAGCACTAGAAAAGACATCTACGCGCCAGCATACACGAAGTAATCGGCGAATAGTGAAATTGTCATTGGCATCCAGGGCAGGCACGCCATAGCGAACGATGGCATCAAAGAGTTGAAAGCCAAGCAAGCCTCTTGTGAGAAGCGCATAAGTCTGGATTAAAACTACCATACCAAAATCAATGGGCCCTAAGGCACGAGCCATTAGTGTTGCATTAGCAAACAATAAAACGGCCGCCACACCTCGACCCTTAACTAAAAAGGCAAAATTCCCCATGACTCTGCGCATTGGGCTTTTTGGAGGTGGCTGGTTTTCAGAGGGGTGAGAGTTATTCACCTAAGCTTCCTTAGGTGAATAACGGATGATCTTTTCATAGCGGCAAATCTATTCAATGGGGTCAGCTGAAAATAATTGAGTGTGATTGTCACCCTCAGGTATTAGGTTTTAATTTGGCGAATGCTTCGCAAATTTTAGCTATCTGATCTGGGGTATGCGCCGCACTAATGCTACATCTGATTAAATAAGAGCCATTAGGTGTGGCGGGTGGAAACATCATATTCACGTAAATACCTAATTTTAATAAATTATCCCAGAATTGAAGTGCTTGTAATTTTCCTTCAAAAACAACTGCTATCACTGGGCTAGGCGAAGCGCCTAGGGTATAATCCAATTCGGATAGGCCCTTATGTAAATTTTCTGCATTTTCATGAAGACGTTTTCTCAGATGAGTGCCTTCTGATAGGGCGCGAAGCGCTTGTCTTGTAGTAGCAATAGTGGCTGGGGAGGGAGAAGCAGTAAAAATATAGGGGCGACTAGAATATCTGATCAAATCAAGTTCTGGATGATTGCTGACACAGAATCCTCCAGCGCCACCGAGACTTTTACTGAATGTGCCTACAATAAAGTCTACGTCATCTAACACATCGAGCTCTTCGCATAGACCACATCCTTTTTCACCTAGAACACCTAAAGAATGTGCTTCATCGACCATTAAATAGCCACCGAACTCTTTTTTGACATCAATGATTTCTTTCAATAAGGCTTTGTCTCCCAACATACTGTATAGACCTTCAACGACAATCAAGGTGTTTTCTGTTCTTTCACCTAAACGTCTCATACGTTTAGCAAGATCTTCAGGATTATTATGACGGAAGCGTATGGCTTTGGCACCACCTAAGCGACAGCCATCATAAATACTGGCATGACAATCAGCATCTAACAAAACTATGTCATCTGGGCCGGCAAGGGTGGATAGCATGCCTAGATTAGCAAGATAACCAGTGGAGAAAACGATGCCATCGCGTTTCTGATAAAAACTGGCAAGCTCAAGCTCAAGATCCCGATGTCCAGAATAACTACCATTAGCCATTCTCGATCCAGTTGTACCTGTCCCTTCATTGTCTAACGCAAGTCGAGCGGCCTGAATACATTTTGGATCAAAGGTTAAACCTAGATAATTATTGGTTCCAGCTAAAATAGTATGTCGTCCATTTATCATTCCCTCAGTAGGTGAAATAATACGGTCAACTTGAATAGAAAATGGGTCAATACCTAATTCATCTAGTTCTCGACGATTGGCTGCCATTGTTTTAAATTTATTAAATATGCCCATTATTCACCACGCGAAAGTTTTTCAATCTGTATTACTAAATCCTTGACGGTTTTTACGTCTTTCAAGACGCTCACTGGAATTGAAATATCAAAGTGATCTTCGACGTCCAATATCAACTCCATGATCTGGAGTGAATCCAGATTTAATTGTTCAGCCAGTTCGGTGTTTTCATCAATATCAAAACGCCCTTTGGTGATTGTTCTCAATCCGTCATAAATATCGGAGAGAATACGTTGGTACTCAATCATTCAAGACTCCTCAAGCTGATTCAGGTTTTTACCGAAGATGCAGGCAAGTCCTTGTTCTAAATTCATGGCCGGTTTCCAGCCAGTAATTCTCATAAATTCTTGACTATCACAGATCCAATCAGGATGTGTAAGCTCACGGACTTTGCCTGGGGTCAGCATAGGGGCATATCCCAAAAGTTTAGCCGCAGTGAGATTGGTCAACGCAAATAAGTTAAGTAAGAGTATAGGTATGGGAATTCTCTGTATATAAGAGCCTTCTCTGAGGACATTTCCACAGATGCTCAGAACAGTGTCCCAATCATACCCTCCCTGTTTCCCGTCATCAAGTTCAAAGGTTTCACTGTAACCCTTATCCGCATTCAACCAGCTAGAAACAGCAGTGGCTATATCGTCTACATAAATCATGGAAAATCGTCTATCAGCGCCAGCAGGAAGTGGAGCTAAACCATTGGCGATAGATCGAAATAAAGGTAGGAGTTCTTTATCTCCAGGGCCAAACACGGCAGGGGGTCTTAAAATAGTCCAACGCAATTGCTCAGAGACGCTTTTAATAGCGCATTCTCCACGCCATTTACTGGCAGCATAATGAGATAACAAAGGTTCTCTCGCAGCAAGTGATGAGATAAGAAGCAGCCGAGGCATGGGCGATTGTTGACAGATTGCTTGGGCAATTTGAAGAGAGCCTTGCTCATTCACTTTGTCAAAATCTTGCTGTGTGGCTCCCCTTACCGCGCCAGCACAATGAATGACTGCAGAGGTACCAGAAACTAGATTTTTAATGGATTCTGAGTCATTTAAACTACCTGAAACCCATTCAACATTTTTAATCCGGGTTAAGTTTTGATTTTTCTTGGGGCGATATAAAGCACGTACTTTCCAACCACATTGAGATAAATGGGAAAGTATGTTTGCTCCAATAAAACCAGTTCCTCCAGTTAGAGCAATTACTTGCTCATTAGACAATTCTTCGGTTGATGGTTTTGTCATCAAAGATGGTGTTGTCTTTTTCATTGGGTCGAGATAAAAAATGGATAAATTGTCGACTTCAATATCCTGATGGGTGGATTGATTTTGTTCGTTTTTATATGGTCATGTGACTGTGTTTTTAACAAGTGCAAGCCTCTATTCATTATTTATCATTATTTATCATTATTTATCATTATTTATCATTATTTATCAATAGCTATCATCAAAATATCAGGCAATGACATTGGGTTAGCATTAGCGTCATAAATAGCCGTAATCATTTGCCGGACTCAAATAAATGTCTATTAAAAGATGTTATAAACAACAGAATAATTATCCATTCCATGTAACGAATGAACTGTTATCTCAGTTGATTGGTTGCTAAATATTTTCTTTCTGAAAATTGTACTTTTAAGCCAAAACGGTTAAAGTTCATAGAATCGTTGCTATTATACCTAATATCCTAAGATTTCCATAATCCTACAACATAATTCGTCAAAAGACATAATAATTCACCATAATCCTTTGAGCATGGATAATAAATAACTAAGGCGTTTGAGACTTAATTAGTCAAGATGCGTTTAAGTAGACTGTTTGGGAAAACTGATGTTACATCGGACGTTGTAATTAATATTCAACCTGAAATTCAATTTTTTGAAAAAAATGTTTATCTTTCATGTACTTCCATGGGAGCTACAGGTATAGTATTTTTAAATAACGCATACTTATTGGTAATTAATAACAGGTATCGGGTATAGCTTGAATGCTTAACTTTAATCATGGTTTTAAAAATATGCCCTTTGAATCGAATGTTAATACTGAATTAAAAATTATTCCTGTGAATGGAAAATCTGATTTAGTACAGTTTATTGCGATCCCTAATCTCATTTTTAAAAATGATGCAGCTTGGATACAACCTCTAATTTTAGAGCGTAGCATGCTGCTATCGCCCAAATATAATCCCTATTTTGAGCATGCGCAGTGGCAGGCATGGATAGCTTGGCGAGGAGAAACACCGGTAGGGCGCATAAGTGCTCAGATTGACGATCTTCATTTGCAGCGTTATGCAGATAGTACCGGCTTTTTTGGCATGCTAGACGCAGAAGACAAGGAAGAGACTTTCAAAGCGCTGATATCGACAGCGGAACAATGGCTAAAAGAAAAATCTATTAAGCGTGTGAGAGGGCCTTTTAACCTGTCGATTAATGAAGAAATGGGTTTGTTAGTGGATGGTTTTGATACCCCACCTGTTTTTATGATGGGTCATGCAAAACCATACTATTCTCAAAGAATTGAACAATGTGGTTATCATAAAGCCAAAGACACTTTGGCTTATATGATTGCCCCCAATTTTGAAGCCCCTAGAGTGATGCAGCGCATTTTGGCCAAAGCTGGCGAAAGAGTGGTGGTGAGACCCATTGATCTCAAGTTATTCAATCAGGAAATATCATTACTTCGGGATATCTTTAATGATGCCTGGTCGGAAAACTGGGGTTTTGTTCCCTTTACAGAAAAAGAGTTTCACGAACTTGGACAAAACCTGAAGTTTTTGGTGGCACCAGAATTTATTCAGATTGCAGAGGTTGATGGTGAACCGGCAGCCTTTATTGTTGCTCTCCCAAATATCAATGAAGCCATCAAAGATCTTAAGGGTAAATTATTTCCTTTTGGCTGGTTAAAATTGATTTGGCGATTGAAATTTAAATATCCTAATTCTGCACGAGTACCCTTAATGGGAGTTAGGAAGAAATTTCAAAATACTCGTCTTGGACCTGGACTTTCTTTTTTAGTGATAGATGCGGTGCGTAAAAAATTACATCGTCGTCAAGTCGATAAGATTGAACTTTCATGGATCCTTGAAGATAATGCGGGTATGCGCAACATTATTGAAACCATCAATGGGGAGCCTTATAAGCGTTACAGAGTCTTCGAACGAGAACTTGAATAGCAGAATATTTTAGCATTAAGGCATTTTGCTATTTAATTTCCAGGTATCACGAGTATATGTCAGGCAATTTGAAATCTTGTATTTTAAAGTGGTACGGGGATTGATTAACAGGCTAATAGTTTAATCAATTTCTTAATGTGTTACTTTTTTGGAGATAAATATGAAAATACGTGCTCTTAGCGGAGCCTTGGTATTGATCTTAGGATTCAATGCACCGGCTCATGCAATTAGTGATAAAACTTGGGGAGATATTAGTGATCTAGGTGTATACACTTTATTAGGTTCCTCTCTGGGTGTTCCTGCAGTAAAAGGTGATTGGGAAGGGTTTCGTCAAGCATCCTATAGTTTGGGAGCTGCAGAAGGATTTGCAATTATAGGTAAATCTTTGGTACATGAGCAACGACCCGATCATAGTGATAATCATAGTTTTCCATCAGGACATGCTTCAGTGGCCTTTGCTTCAACAACAACGCTTTACCGACGTTATGGTTGGGAAATGGGTTTGCCAGCCTACGCTTTAGCCACGGTAACTGCTGGTGCAAGGGTTGCGGCAAGAAAACACCATTGGTATGATGTGATAGCTGGTGCAGCAATTGGAGCGGCAACTGGATGGTATTTTACTGATCCTATCAATGATAAAGTGGCTATCTTGCCTTGGGTTGATCCTGATGCTGTTGGAGTTTCTTTTGCGATGACTTGGTAGCTCTAGCGATGACTTGGTAGCTCTGTGCCTTTTGATGTTATACAGGGCCAACGGAGTCTAAAAAAACTCAGTTGAATTTGAAGAGCCTTTAGCGCAATTATAAATTAAAGATGACACTCAACTATGATTTTCAACTATGATTTTCAACTATGATTTTTAGATCATATCCTTTATTCATCTTTGGTTAATTGTTGTTCTGTAGGTTGTAGATTGTTTTCTTGAACATCCCAACCACCACCCAAAGCTTTAATAAGATTGACACTGGCCAACATTCTGCGGCCGAGTAGCGCTAATGCACTGCGTTCATTGGTGAGTGCAGAGGCTTGTGCGATGATAATGGACTGATAATTCACCACACCAGCCTGATACTGATTATTCATAATACCCACGACTTCACGACCAGCTTTAACGACTTCGGCTTGTGCCTGTGATGCTTGTTGAAGAATTTGCAGTTCAACCAGATTATCCTCCACTTCTCTAAAACTATTGAGAATAGTCTGTTTGTAGTTAGCGACGCTTTCATCAAAAACCCCTAATGCACCTTTGCGCCTAGCTTGGGTGGCGTATGCTGTATATAAGGGCGCAGATAATTCTCCTCCACCTAAAAGGCCTTTGCGAATACTGACGCCTGCAAAGACGGAGAGCGAAGGATAAGCCTCGGCTTCAGCGATACCTATCTTGGCACTAGCTGCTGCCATACGTCGTTCAGCAGCGGCAATATCTGGTCTTCTCTCTAATAATTTTGAAGGAAGCATCAGGGGTACTTGAGGAACCTTCATATCAATGGGAGCAGGTTCTAAAGAAAACTCACGAGGCGTTTGGCCAACAAGCACAGCAATACTGTGTTCAAGTTTAGCGCGGTCGATTTGAGCATTATTCATTTGCACCAGAGCCGCGCTAAGTTGTGCTTGTTCCTGAGCGAGATTGTCTTTATTGGTGACGCCTGCTTTATATTGATTTTGGGTGATTTGCAAAGATCGTTGATAAGAACTGACGGTGTTTTGTAATAAACTAATTTCTTTATCTTTGAGTCGTAACAGAAAATAATTTTGCGTCAATTGGGCTTGTAAGGCTAATTTAGCTGCCGCCAGATCGGCTGCGCTGGCTTCTGCTAGCGCTCCATTGGCCTCAATATTTCTTTGGATCCTCCCCCAAAGATCAACTTCCCAATTAGCAACAATACCCAAATCATTTTTACCACCAGCAATGACATTGGGAGATTGAGATGCTTGGGCAATGACCTGATTGGATAAAGCCTGCCGTAACCTTGCCTGATTCGCCTGTAAAGAATAGTTATGTAGTTCTATTTGAGCGATTAGTTGATTCAAAATAGGATCTTGATAAATTTCCCACCAATGTTGCTCAATCAACATAGGAGATAGCTCAGCGCTTTCTTTATAGTCTTTAGGTAGCGGCATATTAGGTTGCTGATAGTTGGGTCCAACAGTTGTACAGGCACTATTAAACAAAGTAAAAATAACCAGGGTCAATGTAGGAAAAATTTTATGGTTCATCTTATAGAATCCTCGACAACCTGCTAGCTGCTTCTTTTTGAGTAATGACTGGAGTGATGAGAATAGGGTAGAAGCTTTAGCCAATGACTGAATCTATCCAAATAAAGATATACCACAGGTGTGGTATAAAGCGTGAGTAATTGACTCATAATTAATCCACCGCCGATGGAGATCCCTAAGGGCTGTCTCATTTCAGCACCGTCACCATGGCCAATGGCTAATGGAATGGCTGCGAGTAGTGCGGCTAGAGATGTCATCAAAATGGGGCGAAAGCGCAGTAAACAGGCCTGGAAGATAGCTTCTTTAGGGTTCGATCCTGTCTGACGTTGTTGTTCTAATGCAAAATCAATCATCATAATGGCATTTTTCATCACAATGCCTACCAGCATAAATATGCCTATCATGGCAATAACATTAAAATCCTGTTGAAAAAACATCAAAGCCAATAATGCACCTACTCCAGCCGAAGGTAAAGTCGACAGAATAGTCAGCGGATGAATCAAACTTTCGTAGAGAATGCCTAACACGATATAGAGCGTCAGAAAGGCTGACAGTATCAGGATGGGTTGTTCATCTAACATTTCTTTAAATGCTTTGGCTGAACCTTGGTAACTTCCTCTAACGGCAGAAGGCACTGCTAAATCATTCATGGCTTTATTAATTGCCTGAGTCGCTTCTGATAATGAAATACCCGGGGCTCGATTAAAAGAAATAGTCGTAGCTGGCAGTAAGGAAAAATGTTCAACACTTAGCGCTGTTTCTGTTTGTTCATAATGAGCTATCAAAGAAAGTGGAACAAGCCCGCCACTGGCACTGGTGAAATAAAGATGATCAAGGGATTGTGGGGATTGGGCGAATTCTGCTGCAACACCCATGACCACTTTATATTGATTTAAGGGTTTGTAGATGGTGGAGACGGTTTTTTGTGAAAAGGCATTGTTTAACACGGTATCGATTTGTTTGGCACTAATCCCAAATCGTTCAGCACTATCTCGATCAACCACGAGATTGGTTTGCAAGCCATTATTTTGATCTTCTGCATCCACATCAATCAGCTCGGGTAATTGAGCTAAAACCTTACGCATACGAGGTTCCCATTGGCGTAATAAATCCACATTATCGGCCTGAATGGTAAATTGATAAGAAGAGCGACTACGACGTCCCCCCATGCGAATATCCTGAACTGGTTTAAGAAATAATATCGCCCCCGGCTCAGGTGCTAGTTTATCGCGCAAACGAGTGACAATTTGCGATGCGGTTACTTTTCTTTCTGCCAAAGGTTTTAGCATAATGAAAAGCTCTGCTCTGTTAGTCTGTGATCCACCAGTAAAACCCACAACACTTTCAATCGCTGGATCGGAGCGAATGATATTCATAAATTTTTTCAGTTTCTTTTCCGTGATTTGGAAAGAAGCACTTTGATCGGTTTGCAGGTTGCCGGTAATTTGGCCAGTATCTTGTTCAGGGAAATAGCCTTTAGAAATGGTGATATAGAGAAAAACATTTAAAAAGATAGTGGCTAAAAGTAACAGCATGGTGAGTCTGGAATGTTGTAAAGCCCAACTCAGACTCTTTTCATAACCTGCCATCAATGCAGAAAACTTCGCTGAACTCCATGGGTAAAGACCAGATTGTATATTGTTTTTTGGTTTGAGGAGATAGGCGCACATCATGGGCGCAGTAGTCAGTGCAACCAGCAAAGATATCATGATGGCAACAGAAAGTGTTACCGCAAATTCGCGGACAAAAAGCCCTACATAACCGCCCATTAAAAGCATGGGGATAAAAACCGCCACTAACACCAAACTCATCGATAATACCGTCGCCCCAACTTCTTTAGCGCCTTTAAGGGCTGCTTGTTTGGCAGGTAAGCCTTTTTCCATATAACGTGAAATATTTTCAAGAACCACAATGGTGTCATCCACTACAAACCCCACCACAATAGTGAGCGCCATCAGAGAAAGGTTATCCAAATTGTAATCGAGTAAATACATCACCGAGAAGGTAGAAACTAAAGACACAGGCACCGCTACAATGGGCACTAAAGCTGCCCGAAAATTTCCTAAAAATAATAGCACCACCAAGGTCACCAAAATAACGGCAATCATTAAGGTGTAACCGGCATCTCTCATTGAAGCACGCACTGTTGAAGTCCTTTCCATCATCACCTCTACATTCATGGCTGCAGGCAAAGAGGCTCGTAGCTGAGGTAACAGATGAGTGACACTCTCTACAGTTTCTAGAATATTGGCATTGGGTTCGCGGCGAATAATTACTAAAACAGCGGGTTTTCCATTGGCAGAACCCGCATTGCGCACATCTTTTACCGAATCTACCACATGGGCCACTTCAGAGAGTTTAATGGCGCTGCCCAAATGATTGTAACCAATAATCACCGGCATATAATCTGCAGCATTTTGTGCATTGGAGTTCACTGAAATTTGCCAATGATCTTGGCCTTTTTCAAGGGAACCTTGAGGGCGATTGGAATTGGTTGATACGATGGCATTGCGGATATCTTCAAATTCAAGGCCATAGTTTTGCATAGGCTGAGGGTTTATTTCCACTCTGACTGCAGGTAGAGAGCTGCCGCCAATTTCAACTTCGCCAACGCCTTTTAGCTGAGATAATTTTTGGGCAACAATTGTGGATGCCTCATCATAGAGTTGACCTTGAGTCATGCTGTCAGAGGTCAGGCCCAAGATCATAATGGGCGCATCAGCAGGATTCACCTTGCGGTAACTTGGATTGTTAGGAAGTCCTGCTGGCAGTTGACTTTGTGCTGCATTTAAAGCCGCTTGTACATCACGAGCGGCACCATTAATATCTCGATCAAGTACAAACTGCAAGACGATTTTTGAGGAGCCCATAGAGCTACTGGAAGTCATTTCAGTGACACCAGCAATCCGTCCGAGAGAGCGTTCCAAAGGTGTGGTGATTGCTGTTGCCATGGTTTCCGGGCTGGCTCCAGGCAAAGAAGCATTGATTTTAATGGTGGGAATATCGACTTGAGGTAATGGCGCAATGGGAAGAGAATAAAGTGCCACGAAACCTAACAACATAAGACCGATGGTTAACAAAGTGGTGGCAACCGGTCTTTCGATGAAAGGTGCAGAAAAATTCATGCCTCCTCACCTGATAAATTTACAGGCGTTTCTAATTTTTGAGAAGAGACAAGTCCTTCAAATGCCAGATAAATCACTGGTGTGGTAAACAATGTTAATAATTGACTTAAGATCAATCCACCCACCAAGGTAATACCCAATGGATGACGGATTTCTGAACCAACACCCCAACCCAACATTAAGGGCAATGCGGCTAATAAGGCGGCCATGGTGGTCATCATAATGGGTCTGAATCTTAATAAGCAGGCTTGAAAAATGGCTTCTCTGGGGCTGAGTTTTTGTTCTCTTTGTGCTTCAAGGGCAAAATCAATCATCATAATGGCATTTTTCATCACAATACCAATCAGCAAAATAATACCAATAATAGAAATTATATTGAGCTCATTCCCCGACAACATGAGCGCTAACAATGCACCAACACCAGCAGAGGGCAAACTGGATAAGATAGTAATGGGATGGATATAACTTTCATAAAGCACCCCTAATACAATGTAGACGGTGACAATAGCAGCCATAATCAGCAGCAATTGACTCGATAATGAAACCTGAAAAGCTTGAGCGGAACCCTGAAATTTTAACTGGGTGCTTTGGGGCAAACCGATATCTTTTTTGGCTGCTTCAATCAGTTTAATGGCTTCACCGAGTGAAATATTTTTTGTCAAATTAAAGGAAATGGTCGTGGCTGGAAATTGTCCAATTCGGTGGTAAACCAAGGGGGATTTTCTTTCACTGATTGTGGCAATAGACGATAACGGCACCTGTTTGGGCAGTTTAGCATCACCTGGCTGAGCACTGGCTAACCCAGAGCTCAGATAAACATGATCAAGGGCTGCAATACCTTCACGAAACTCAGGTTTCACCTCAAGAACAACATGCTGTTGATTTGATGAAGTAAACAAGGTTGTGATCTGTCTTTGCCCAAAGGCGTTATACAGTGCGTTATCAATGGCTAGGGCTGAAATACCTAAACGCCCAGCGAGTTCTCGGTCAATTTCAATATGTACCTGTTTACCATTTTCTTGTTGATCACTAATCACATCAGAAAGTTGTGGAAATTTTTGCAGTTTAGACACTAATTTGGGTACCCATTCGCGCAGTACCCTGGCATTCGCATCTTCAACAGATAGTTGATATTGAGTGGGGCTGATTTGGTATTCAATGGTGAGATCTTGCACAGGTTGCATGTACAGCTGGATTCCTTGTATTTTTTTAAGTTCAGAGCCAAGTCTTGCTATCACCTCTGTACCGCTTTCTCTCTGGGATAAGGGTTTCAGATTGATGAGGAATCGGCCTCTATTTAAGGTTGAGTTATGGCTATCGACACCAATAAAGGATGACAAACTTTCCACAGCAGGATCTTGTAAAATAACATGAGCCAATGCTTGCTGACGCTCGGCCATTGCGCTAAATGAAATATTATCAGGGGCTTGAGAAATCCCTTGAATAGCACCCGTATCTTGAATAGGGAAGAATCCCTTGGGGATCACAATGTATAATACAATCGTTAAGCCAAGGGTGAAGAGGGCTACTCCTAGGGTCAATTTGCGTTTGGCCAAAACCCATTCCAACAGTTTTCCATATTGAACTGTTACCTCATCAAACCATGCGCCTGTGCGACGAAAAAATGCTCCCTGTTCCTTCTCTGGTACATGGCGCAGCAATCTTGCACACATCATGGGTGTCAAGGTTAAGGAAACAATAGCAGAAATAAAGATCGCCACGGATAAGGTAATGGCAAATTCACTGAAAAGTCGTCCAATTACGTCTCCCATGAATAGCAAAGGGATCAGTACGGCAATTAATGATAAGGTTAATGAAATAATGGTAAAGCCAATTTGTTTTGCCCCTTTTAAAGCGGCTTCTAAGGGTGCTTCTCCTGCCTCTATGTGGCGCATGATATTTTCGATCATCACAATGGCATCATCCACCACAAACCCCGTGGCAATAATCAATGCCATTAGCGTGAGATTATTGATGGAAAAACCAGCCAGATACATCACTGCAAAAGTGCCTATAAGAGATAATGGAACGGCGATGCTTGGAATAATGGTGGCTGACACATTGCGTAAGAATAGAAAGATCACCAAGACCACCAGGGCAATGGATAACAAGAGTTCAAATTGCACATCGTGCACAGAAGCGCGGATGGTCACCGTGCGATCCGTTAGCATTTCCATATCTACGGCAGAAGAAAGAGAAGTTTTGAGCTCAGGTAATAAGCGTTTAATACGATTAACCACTTCAATCACATTGGCATCTGGCTGACGCTGGATATTGACAATAAGTGCCGCTGATTCATTGGCCCATGCTGCCAAACGGGTATTTTCTGAAGCGTTGACCACCTCAGCTACATCCTGTAGACGTACAGGCGCACCATTGCGATAACTCACAATGAGATTTTTAAATTCCTGATCAGATTTTAATTGATTATTGGCATTAATAGTGGAAGCTTGAGTCGGGCCATCAAAACCGCCTTTAGCGAGGTTTGAGTTTGCGTTATCTATCGCGATACGTAAGTCTTCTAAGGACAGCCTATAGGCTGCCAGTGCATTTGGATTGGCCTGAATTCGGATCGCGGGTCGTTGTCCACCGCTAATACTCACCTGTCCAACACCAGAAAGTTGCGAAAGCTTGGCCGTCAATCGAGTTTCAGCCATTTGTTGTAGTACTGGTAAAGATAAGGTTTTTGAACTTAATGAGAGCGTGACAATGGCAGGATCAGCTGGGTTAATTTTACTGTAAATTGGAAATTGTGGTAGATCCCTTGGCAACAGATTAATGGCTGCATTGATGGCTGCTTGTACATCTTGTTCGGCGACATCTAGGGAGAGATCGAGATTAAATTGCAAGGTAATAATTGAGGCGCCACCAGAGCTATTGGATGACATTTGGTTCAGCCCCGGAATTCTACCAAATTGGCGCTCTAAGGGGGCGGTAATGGTTGAGGTGACTACTTCTGGACTCGCTCCGGGGTAAAGAGTGACCACCTGTATAATCGGATAATCAAACCTGGGTAAGGCTGAGATCGGTAGTAGGCGGTATGCAAAAACACCCACTAGGAGTATAGCGACCATTAGCAATGAAGTGGCAATTGGTCTTAGAATAAAGGGACGAGAAATATTCATACTCAGTTAGAGTCCACCCTTTGGCGTCTGTGTTTTTTCTGGCACAACAATCTTGACGGCACTGCCTTCACGCAGTTGGTCAGCGCCTTCAGTCACGACTTTATCTCCAATAGACACGCCAGATCGAATCATGGAAATCTCACCTTGGGAAGCGGCAATTTGTATGGGTTGTATACTAACAGTTTGATCCCCTTTAACCACATAAACAAAAGTACCCAAAGAACCACGTTGAATGGCTGAGGTTGGCAACAGTATCGCTTGAGGTTCGGTGGCTAAGGCCATTCTTACGTTCACAAACTGATTGGCAAAAAGGCTTCCATCAGAATTAGCAAATTCGGCCTTGAGTTTAATTGTCCCTGTCGTGGGGTCGATTTGATTATCGACGGCAAGTAGACGTCCTTGGGCAATTTTTTGTTGCAAGTTGCGATCAAAAAGCTCAACGCTAACAGGTTCTGGTTGACTGAGTAAATTCAACACTGGGGGTAAATTATCCTCGGGAATAGAAAACAAGACGCTGATAGGATCTAATTGAGTGAGGGTGACAATGCCTTTGGGATCAGAGGTTCGCACAATATTGCCCGCATCCACCTGACGAAAGCCGAGCCTACCGCCAATGGGGGCTTTGATACTGGCAAAACTTAGTTGCATTTCTGCATTTGTTACTCGGCCTTGATCAGCCTGTACCGCCGCTTGATATTGTCGGACCAAAGCTTGTTTGTTTTCTACCAACTGTAATGAGGTGGAGTCTTGTTTGAGCAATTTTTGATAACGGGCGAGATCTTCGTGCGCTTTATTGAGTAGTGTTTGGTCGAGCAATAATTGCCCTTTGGCTAATTTAAGTTGTACATCAAAAGGTAAGGGATCAATCTGTGCCAGTAAATCACCCGCTTTCACAATCTGTCCCTCATCAAAAGAAAGGCTCAGCAATTGCCCTTCAACACGGCTTCTAACTTCAACAATATTAGAAGGGGTCACCACACCGAGCCCAAAAAGATAAAGCTGAAACTTATCCTGCACCACGGGCGCCACTACCACAGGTTTGGCAGCATTTAAGGCTAAAGCGGATTGATTAGCCGCATTGATTTCATCGGCTCTATGGTTAAATCGGTTAACCACAAATACCAGCACTAATAAGATGAGCACCACCATAAATTTGGGATGAGCTTTAAACCAACTCCAAAGTGAAATCGCGAGAGTCACAGAGTTTGAAGCGGTTGGTTTTGACTTTGGTGCCATATAATCACTCGGTATCATAGAATTAGCGTTTGATTATATAACCTCAACTCGGGATAAGAAAGGTCAATATAATAAATTCATAATTTAAATTGACTTTATTTTCAATAAGTTAAAATTAAACCAATCTTAGCGAAAGTTCAAAATTGATATTTTTATGAGATTCAGCGGTAACTTGAAATTGTCGTTATCCTGATCTTTTTAAAGTATCCACAATTACAAAGGTTACGCTGTATATGCTTAGCGACCTGAGATGTGCATGGTTTATATGAGAAATTTGGGTTTAAAGCTCTTGCCAATCCACAGATATTTATGGAACTATGGGAGCCGGATGTTTATACTCATTCGTCTTTTTAAGTATTAGGTTAATGCAAAAGTGAATGAACTAACAACATAGCAAACAAGGATTGAGAGATGACTGAGGTGGAAGATCCAAAAGTAAATGCTCAGCTTGAGTTAGAGCATTTAAAACATTTCGAGAAAATTAAGGCTGAGTATCAAAAGTTGGCTCCAAAGAGAAATAACCTACAAGAGCTTTTCTGGTCTTTAGTGTCCCTTGGTATTATGTTCTATCTAGTTGACTATTTTAAGCTGAGCTCTGATGTACAGATAATTTGGATGATCATTTGGGTATTGAGTTTTTCTATACGACAAGCGGTTTATTATGAAAGCCAACGGATCCATAAAAGAATTGATTTATTAGAAAAGATGATCAATCACCGATATCAAAAAAAGCAAAATTAATGGTTTTTTATAGAGGATAATATGATGACTGAACCTGTACGTGCATCCGATACCCCTTTCGCTGTAGATGTGGAAACTGGGAAAAATTATTTTTGGTGTGCTTGTGGAAAAAGTGCTCGTCAGCCATTTTGTGATGGTTCTCATGCAGGGACTGAGTTTGCACCGGTGAAATATGCAGCAACTGCTTCCAAAAAAGTATTTTTTTGTGGTTGTAAAAAAACTGGAAATGCGCCTTTGTGTGATGGCAGCCATAAATAAAAAATAGCAGGAAATGATGGATGTATAGCCTTTATATTGCCAATAAAAATTATTCTTCTTGGTCTTTACGTCCTTGGATCCTGATGATGCAGTTGGGTATTCCTTTCGAAGAAAAACTCATCCCTTTTGAAGAGAATAATTGGGATACCTTTCGTCGTTTTAGTCCTAGCGGTAAGGTGCCTTGTCTGATTGATCAGGGCAATATTGTGTGGGATTCGTTATCCATCGCTGAATATCTGGCAGAAATCCATTCGAATGTTTGGCCTAAAAATAAGCAACAAAGAAGCTGGGCGCGTTGTGCAGCGGCTGAAATGCATTCTGGCTTTAGTCATTTGCGTGAGATATGCGGTATGAACATTGGTATAAGGATCAGTTTGCATGAAATAAATCAGCGTTTAAAATCTGATCTTGCCCGTATTAACGAGCTTTGGACCGAAGGCTTAACTCGATTTGGTGGCCCTTTTTTAGCAGGAGAAGAATTTAGCGCTGTAGATGCTTTTTTTGCTCCAGTGATATTTAGAGTGCAAACATTCGGACTTGAACTGAACTCTAAAGCCTTCGCCTATTATCAACATATGCTGGGTCTGCAAGGGATGCAACAATGGCAGTCTATGGCATTAGCCGAGCTATTTAGAGATCCAATCCATGATATGGAAGTGGAAAAATATGGTGTCATCGACAAAGATTTGAGAAGTATCTAATTAGCATTAACTCTAGTTCTCGCAACATCATGATATTTAGCCGTCATTTTGAAGATTTGTAGAAGTAAACTATCGTTCCATTGCATTTTTTTTTTAGATATGAGCTATGCTTAATTTTAGGAACGCGCAGATTGGATCTGAATACAGATGGGGTGGTTTCTATCTATGTGTGTGATTCGTACTATATTTCAAAAATCTCAATACTCAAAGCTTGCTGAATGTACCTCGAACTTAAGTTGGTTAGATAGTTTTTGGGGGCGTTCTAAGTATGCCCTATTTTTCTGGGGTTTGCTGAATCAAGCAAGTATCTCTGCTGCAGCTGAAGAAGCGCCGTTAGATATGTTGTCGAGCTTTTCTTTCGAACAATTGATGAATGTTAAAGTGAGTTCAGCCTCTGGTTTAGATGAAGCTTTGAAAGACGCACCAGCAGCGATGGTGGTGGTGAATGCTATTGATATTCAAAATAGAGGTTATACGGATATTACTGAGGTGATAGGTGATCTACCGGGTTTTGATGTAATAACCGCCAATGGAAATGATCAAATTATCACCTATCAGCGAGGGTATCGCACACCATTTACGCAAAGAACCCTGCTGATGGTGAATGGTATTGTGGATAATCATCTTTGGACTCATGCCGCTTCACTCAGTCGTCAATATCCCCTTTCTGGAATAGATAGAATCGAAGTTTTATATGGGCCAGCCGGTGCTGTGTATGGCCCTAATGCCTTTTTAGGCGTGATTAATATCATCACCAAAGATGCGCGAAAGCTTTTGAATAAAGAGCATTATGCTGAAGTGAGATTGGAAGCTGGGAGTTTTGATACCCAAGCCGTTGATTTGGCAAGTGGGGGTCATTATGGGGACTTTAGTTATTCATTCTCCACTAAGTGGTATCAAAGTGATGAAGCTGGGATTCATGATTACGCCCCTTGGGGATTTACCAATCCTTCCTACTTATCGAATCCGCAAATTTGGGGACCTATTCTAGATCATTCTTTTAATGGTGTGCCTTATGGGCAATATGCAGATCCCTCAAAGGACTGGGGATTTCAAGGTGAAGCCCATTATAAAGATTTCACCTTAGGATTGTTGTCATGGGAACTGAAAGAAGGTTATGGGCCTTATTATACCTTTGATCATACCCAACCTAATCAATCTTGGAATAAGGATTCATTTCAAATTTATCTGCGCCATGAAAAGCAAGTTTCTGAAAAACTCTCATTAAAAACCTTAGTCAAATATCGCACTAATCGACTTTGGGGCGGGTGGGTAGAAGCTACTCCCGACTGGAACCCAGGGTTAGACAATTATTCCTATATTAGTATTTCAGACTGGAACTCAGAAAACAAAGCCATCAAGTTTCGGGAGGATTTTGATTATCAATTGAATGAAAAGTCTCGAATTAATGGAGGCATTAAATATGAGCGTAAAGTATTAACCAAGGCCTATGATATTTGTGGCTATTGGACCAATGCCATCTGTTCTTCCTCAGATAATACCGATACTGGACCTCATGATTTAGGCGAGGGAATTTTTCACTCTTCGGATGAGATTATTTCCATTCTGCCAGGCACTTTAAATAGCATCCCAAGTAGTAATTTACAGACTACAGTAGATAAAGGGGTCTTTGTGCAGGGTATACAGGATGTGGGAAAATGGCGTTATAGTGCGGCTTTGCGCTGGGATAAAAATTCCATGTATGGCACCTTTATTAAACCTAGAGCCAATGTGGTTTATCATTATTCCACCGCCAACACTTTCAAAGTTTTATATGGAGAAGCCTTTCAGGAACCAGCACCCATACAGCTATGGGGAGGGTGGCAGGGGCGAGCCGCTAATGTGAATCTCAAACCTGAAGAAGTGAGAAATCTAGAGTTTATTTTTATGACACAGAAAGAGCATTGGTTGCATGATGCCTCATTATTTTTTGCCCATTATAGCAATGTGATTAAAGAGGAAGCGGAGAATGCCGGTAATCGTGATGTATGGGGGATTGAGTATCGCGGCAAGCTCCACTTTGCCAACCCTCTTGAGGGAAGTCCCGATATATCAGGTTATTTTAATTACACCTATACCCATGCTGAAAGTAGCATTCATTATGATCAATCGCTGGGACAATGGGTTGATGGTAAAGCCAATTTAGGGGACATTGCACCGCATAAAGTGAATATGGGGGTTAACTTTCCATTTAGCGATAAATTCAATGTTAATTTAAGAGCCAATTATGTTTCACAACGAGAACTCTATTTACGGAATCCATTGCGAGCTGAAGGTGTAAAAGTTGATAGTTATCTGGTGTTTGATTTAAATTTTCGTTACGAATTTTCTCGCTATAGTTTGGCCTTTAAAGTAAAGAATTTATTTGATAAAGAATATTATCAGCCGGGTGCAGAAGCAGCCTCCGGGGGCGATACCTTCTTTAATGAAGAGGGTAGCCCTGCGAGAGCTACTGGGTTTAATAACTCATTAATCCCTCAAGTGAAACGAAACTACATGATTACTTTCACTGCGGATTTATAGTGGTGGCTTAGAGTCGTTTTAAAACCGTTTTACCTAAGGCTCTTGCTGTGGTCCATTTGCCACCAAAAACGCTGATTAAATGATCTTGTTTAATAATTTGATACTCACGGCTTGCTTTAGAGGGATTGTCACTTCCCGTGAGCAATGGCCTGAGTCCAGAAAATTCTTTGATAATCGATTCAGGCTGACAATCTGGTTCAAAATAATAATTATACAAGCCCAATAAATATTCACGTTCTTCAGCAGAGCAGTTTATCGGTTCATCAATGGTTTGGCGTACCTCTGTGGTGCCAATGAGCATATTTTGTTTAAAGGGTACCACAAAAACAATGCGCTTTTCGTTGGGCACTTCAAGCATATGGCCAAATTTGCTGATGCTTGGCAAAATTAAATGACTGCCACGCACTAGATCTAAATGATAGGTGGAAGAAACGGCGGATTCACTTAGCAATTTTGCACTCCAAGGGCCTGCGACATTAATGATTCGTTGATACTGATGTTGAGATATTTTTCCATTTTGAACTGTCTCCAAATAGCCTTGAGTGTCCAATTTTTGTACGCGACAGTTCTCTAAAATTTCAACACCCAGCTCTCTACATTGTTGAGCAACCCATAATCCCAATGCAGCATCATCCATTTGGCCATCAAAGAATAAATAGCCTCCTTTAAGATTATCCTGAATCAGGTTGGGAGAGATCCTTTTTATTTGTTTGGAACTTAGCCAACGATGACGTCCAATGCCTTTTTTACCCGCAAAAAGATCATACAGCATCAATCCTAATTTTATTTTCCAACGAGAGCGAGTGTGTTGATAAATAGGATATAAAATTGGGAGCCTTCTGGTTAAAGCGGGCACATGCTCCAACCACCATTGCCGCTCCTGTAACGCCTCACGAACCAGGCGAAATTCAAAATTTTCCAGATAACGTAAGCCACCATGTAGGAGTTTCGATGAGGCTGTACTGGTTTTCCCCATCAGCTTGTCGCTTTCATACAAGGTGACACGATGACCCGCCAAAGCGAGCATCCACGCTGAGCACAGTCCATTAATACCACCGCCGACCACAGCGATATTAAGCGGTTTTTTGTTGCCTTTGGTGGATGCCATTCTCTTTATCCTGATGGTTGTTTTTACAGTTGCCTTAGCACTGGGTTGTAGTCTCACTCTTGCTATGGATAGCCCCATAAGGTGCTGGTTCAAAACTGAGCCAGATAATCCACTAAAGCGCGGAGCAATCTATCTGATTATCGACCAGGTAATCGGATAACACCAATGTTAAATCACCTTTTTGGATGCCTTGGTTTCTCGTTGCCATGCTCCAGCGTGGCAATGCATACGGAGCCAATTGTTAGCGAAGGTATGAATCCCCACGCAGGAGCATGGGGACTAGAATATTTGGTTTCAGTGGGTAAAGCTATTCAGTATTTTGAACTAGCCAATCTCACATTTATTCAGTAAAGTGGTGCAATGACAAAATCATTCCCAAAACAAATAGCACAAGCGATAAACCGCGCACTGCTGTAAGCGTAATTAACCAAGCAAGGCATGCGGATGCTACGCACCGATGCTCGCGGCGTTACAATGCAATGGTAATAGGGAGTATCTGCAACTGAAACGATATTTTGGCGGTGTTGAGTCATGTTTATTTCCTCCTGAAACGGTTCTTATTATTCCTTGTACTTGCTTAGATTAAACAATCTGGGTAGATTGTCAAAAAAAAAGAAATGGGTGTCCTCCATATTCTTCTCCATATTCTTCCATATTCTTCTGGATCGAATGCTGCTATCTCTTCAAATTTCCTCTGTTTAAGTTTCTGTAGCGAGTTTGCTATGTTTCACGGCGTCAACAGAATTTGAATATTCTGAATTAGAACAGATTACGTGCTACGAAACTGGACATATTATGTACTACTGACACTAAAATATTTTTTCTTGACAGCTAGTTAACTATTATGAGAGTATTTATTTGGTAAGAAAAACAGCATTATTAGGAAACCCACATAGGATATAAAATTTAATGTTAAACTCAAAAACTCAAAAACTCAAAAACTCAAAAACTCAAAAAAGCTCTTCTGTCAATGGTAATGACTTTCTCAATATTACAGTTGTCGGGTTGCGCGGGGACAGCTCAGGTAACTATTACAGAGGTACGTACGAATCCTGATGGCACAACTAGCACTCTGACGGCCGGTGGAAGCTGGACTAATATACCACCACCACCACCACCACCACCAACAACACCAACACCTCCAGGCGATGATTGTGATCTCAAAGATTGTAAGGTTGTCGAGCCTTATTTCGTGTTAGAACCTGTTGCTCAATATGTGAAATCTTTGAGTAATAGCTTGATGACTATGGGAACTGATAGCATCAGTCAGAGCATTCACGATGCTATAGCCAGTGGTGATTATTCTTTTGACCTTACCACCAATGTCCCATCATCATTTCCACAAAATAGTACCTCGGGACAAGTGCGTTTGACTGTTAACGGAATCACTCACACGCTGAACGTGCAATACGCGATTAACGATCATCGATTAACACCTTTAGATCCTGAGGGTATGGCCGCATGGTATGATCAGTATAAAAATGAAAGTGTTGATCAAACATTTGATTTTACCGTAAATTATGACGGTTTTTATGTAGATGCCCAGGATGGGGAATCTGTCACTGAAACCTATATTATCAGGGTTTCTGGACAAGAAGTCTCTCATCAAAGTAGAAGCTACATCATTGGGACAAATGGCGGATCAGGTAATCGAAACATTAAGATGCGCTAATTGACAATAACTCATAAAAATGGCTTTTTTCTTACCATGAAATATTTTAACTTTTTGTTATTGCTCGCACAGCTAGGGTTTGTGACTAGTTGTGCGAGTACATTTTCTTTGACTCAAAAGCAACAAATAATACAACAATTAAAGCAAAAAAATATTATTGTCCAGATGCAGGAGCATATAAAGGTACAAACATTCCCTTTTACCTCAATTAAGTTAATTCAAAACCAAAGTCGGGTGTACAATCAATGTAGTGAAAAAGATCATTGTAGACAGAACAATCTGGATAATTCAATACCGTTGAACACCTTTCACTTAGAGCAGTTGGATATTAATTTACTCATTTCAAAACAACTTAAAGACACTCTGACTCGACCAGAATTTTTTGCATTGAAAAACAATCAGATTTTCAACCTGCTTACATTGCAATTGGAAAAACAATATTCAGACTATTTTCATGGAAAAGCAATGCCTGTCATTGTTAATTTACACTTAATTCGTGGCTCAGAGTGGGCATTTTCAACACAGACCTATTATCATTTCAATAAGGTAGAATTTGATTCAGCCTTTTCGATTTCGTCGTTCTCTGATCAAGCTATTCAAGATAAAATCGTTAATGAAGGGCTTGTCAATGCACTAATCGAGGGCTTTTCTAGACTCGCTCATGAAATGTGCCATATTGGACTGATCAGTATTTTCAGGGATAATCCCCTGTTTAGCGGAACCAATACGCTAAACCACGAAGCTTATTCAGAAGTGTATAAGTCAATCTATCAGATTCGAGCGATGGAGTCTTATGCCAGATTTATCCATGCACAGTTTCAGTTAAGTTACCAGCTACCAGACTCTCTATCATCGGTTGTAGGTGGTTCTTTGACACTTAGTCAACAACTTCTTCAACAATTGGAAAAAATAGTTAAATTTCAAATAAAATTTCCCCTTAAAGAGATTAACTTTTATCAGATAGGAATGTTAAATTATTTGTTATTGGTGGATCAGCTCACAATCACGCTCCAAGATCAACGACTGATCGAGCAGGTTGATCAGAGATTAATACAACTTTTTGACCATCCGATTGATTTAGAAAAATACACAGTATTGAATGAAGAAATATAGTTCTAGAGTAGGAGTCTGTCCAAGAATAGACTGATCTACTGCGGCCAAGCCCGTTTGGCCAGATTTCCCGATGAATTTTGTTAAATACGACTGCATGGATGCAGGAGGTAGAGCAACGTAGGAGCAGTTGCCGAGAGCGACTATTCGCTGCCTCAATCCATCGAAAAATCTGACTCAAACAAGCTTGCCCTCGCTACGATCGCTATTCTCGGACAGGCTCCTAGGGAAGGATTATGTATAGTGTTATTTTTATCCAAATGAAAAATCTGTGCTTTAGATTTTTCATTTCAACGAGGGCCTTGTATTTTTAACTGCAACAGTATTTTTAAATTGATTCCTCTGATGATATAGATGGATATTCTCAAAAAGAGTTTTGATACAAAATTTTCTGATGGCTAACGCTCATTAGACAAGTAATTCTACCCTCCAATTATCCTTGATAAGCTCGCGGGGTAGATTATTTTTTAGTCTCATATTTACCACTCTAGAAAGCCCTACCGGGAAGCCTTGATAACACATGAGACAGTCCCCTTTTATGTTGAGTGTTTCTGTTAAATCAACATCTTTACCTTGGATCACCTGTTCGAGTTGTGCAGTGTTTAAGGCATAGCAACCTGTTTGAAAATGTTGACCAAAAGCAATAGCAAATTCAT